>ULLE01033827.1_pt1 | contig 40866 bp, 30 predicted proteins | sample 1951331 | NCBI WGS metagenome assembly ULLE01 (sample SAMEA4835518, study PRJEB28245) | human gut metagenome | biome: gut microbiome; material: fecal sample | place: Denmark | collected 2008
GTTCTGGAAACGCTTGGTGGCGGAGTAGGCCGGAGCGGCTCCCAGCCCTTTGGTTCCGGCAATGGAACTGATGACAGCCAGATGTCCTCCTTGTTGCCGGGCAAAATAGCGGAACGCGGCGGTGACCATCCGTACGAATCCCGTTCCGTTGGTTTCCAGTGTCTGTAGTTCGATGTCCGGTGCCAGTGCGTAATTCTGGTGGCCGATGCCTGAGCAGTGCAGGTAGAGGTCCATGCCTCCCATTTCTTCTATCAGTTCTTGCAAGCGAGCGGGTGCCTCTGCCTGACAAATGTCGATGGCCCGGATGTGGATGCGGTCCGGAGCCAGCTGCTGCAATTCTTTCAGTTTTTCTTCGCGTCGGCCTGCCAGTCCGAGTATCCACCCCTTTTGGAGCAGTTGCAAGGCCGTTTCTTTTCCGATGCCGGAAGTGGCCCCTACGATGAGGGCCCGCTGGATAGGTTTCTTTTTCATCAGTTGGTACGTATTTCATAAAGGAATTCTTGCGAAAGAGGAAGTCCTTCGGTCGGGTTACAATGGATTTTTCCATACAGGGGCATCTGCGGCTGGAGCGGTTTCAGTTCGGGGGACAGGTGGTTGCAGAAGGCCGTATAGGAGTGGTTGTTCCTGCAAGGTCCTGCATCGTCGCGATACACCAGCACGTAGTGGTTCAAGGGACGGGCATGGACCAGTTGGTTGATTTGCAGGGCCAGGTCGCGTGCTTCCTGCGGTGAAATGCGGTCGAACAGGCTGGAGAGGTTGAAAATCACCAGCTCGGTCAGTACGGAATGGGCCTGCCAGAACGTCGGGTTCACGGCCGATAACCGGGGATATGAGCTTGTCTGAATGTGCTTGTAGGCCGAGGTTTGGAAAAAGGCTTCGGCGGTTTCCCCCATCTCCTGCAAGGGATAGATATCCACGTAGGTCAGGTCCAGGTGAGGCAGGGAACGGCACACATCGGCAAAGGCCAGTCCCGAGGCGCCCGCCTCACAGGAAAGGTCGCAAAACACCACCCGTCCGGAGACTTTCCGAATCAGGTCGTACAGCCAGTTGCCGCTTCCGGTAAAAAGGGCCTGTGCCGCTGCATATTGTTTTCGCAGGTAGAAATAATTGTATACCTGGCAGAAGGTTTGCGGAGTCATTTCTTCGGGCAGGGTACGGAAGTCGCACCGGCCGTAAGCCGTGACTTCGCGGTAGTGGGTCTCGTTCGCTTCCCAATCCTGCGGAGGCGGTACCAGTTGTTCGAAAGCCTGCTGGAAGTGGGCGGGCAAGGAATAGCTTCCTCCTTCCAGTTCCCAGTTCTGGCGGTAAGACGGAAGGGTGAAATTGCCTTGACAGAACGATTCTGCATCCGTTTCCAGGTAACCGTTGTGCAGGCGGATGTATTCCAACAGTTTGTAGAATGTGATGTTGGCCCCGAGAATGTGCGGGTTGCCGGTCAGCAGCAATTGCTTGCGGGCGCGGGTAAGTGCCACGTTCAGCTTGCGGTCTATCAGGAAGGTGTCTTCCTGGAACGTGTGGGCCGTCAGGAAATTGAGCTGACTGAAATTCTGTACGGTAAACGAGTAGATAATCACATCCCGCTGGCTCCCCTGGTAGCGTTCCACCGTGTCGATGGAGATGTCCAGCAAGGCAGGTAGTTGGAGGCAGGCTATCTCTTTCCGGATCATGGCAATCTGGTTGCGGTAGGGCACGATGACACCTACCGTCCGGTTGGGGTCGAAACGTGACTCTGTCAGGCGGTAGATATGAGCCAGCAGGGTGGCCACGATGCGGGCCTCGTGCGGGTTGGTCTTGTCGGAGCCGCTGAGACTTTCGGGAACTTCTGCCGGGATGAAGACCATTCTCCGTTCCAGCAGCAGGCGGTCGATGGGGTCTTGGGCAGTCAGTCCGGCTGCGTAGGGCGTTTCTTCCAGTTGGTGAGGTAGCGGCACACACTCCAGTTGTTCCCGGTAGTAGAAAGTCTGGTTGGGGAACTCGGCAATGGCCGGGTGCATGCGTCCTTGCCGACGGAGCACACTGCGGCACGTGTCAGGACTCGACTTATACAGGCGTTCGAAGAGGGAGTTGCGGCAGTCTTCCAGTCCGATTTGTCGCAGGAGCGGGTCGGTGACGGCAGCTTCTTCGGCACTTTGCTGAGCGATGGCCGGAAGCTGTTTGTAGTCGCCCACCAGTACGAACTTGTCGATGGCGTTATGTGGCTGATGGCGGGCCGAGAGGATACCAATCAGGTCGGGTTCCAGTATCTGCGAGGCCTCGTCGATGAGCGCCAGCTGGAAATGCTTCAACGTGAAGAGGTTGAGGCGACTGTTGAGAGAGGTCGTCGTACTCACGAAGATACGGGTGCGGTCGATTTTTTGCCGGATGTCGGTCAGTTTGGGGCAGTCGGCCAGGCTGTGCTTCAGCAGGTAAGGCACGAAACGCTTGTCGCACGACAGTTCGCTGCCGATGCGGATGAACGGGGTCTTCTCGGCAATACCGGAGTCGAGGAGCATGCCGCAGATTTCATCTACCGCCCGGTTGGTGTACGACAGGAGCAGGATGGACGTATCCGGGTCACTCAAGGCTTCTTCCACCATGTAGCGCAGGGCACACGACGTCTTTCCGGTACCCGGGGGACCCACTAACAGGAAATAATCCTTGGCTTGTTTCTCTTTCCGGATGAGTTCGTTGAAACGGCCGTATTCGCCGTTCAGGGTGACTTCCTCCTCTTTCAGTTCGGGGGTACGTACGCCTAACAGCAACTCTTTCCGGTCGGCACGGGCGGACAGAAAGGCGTACAGTCCGCGGAACCCATTGTAGGCCGAGGTATCGGAAAAATCATGTTCGATGGCGAAAAGGTCGTCTCCGCCCCCGATAATATCTTTGTTCTGCTGCCCGTTGCGCAAGACCAGTGTCATGCGGTCCGGGTGCAGTTCGAGGATGTTTCCCTTCATGAGGATGTGTTTCCGCAGGTCAGGTTCTCTCTGATAAGCATACAGAATCACCATGTCACCTGTACGGAAATTAGGCAGGAAGTCTTCTTCCTGTGTCGGAATGTGCAGTTCAATGAGGTCGTATCCTTTACCTGGTCCGCTGCTTTGTTTCTGCAGGATGGTCAGTCCCAGCAGGATATTGCCGGCCTCCAGTTTCTCGTGCAGCGGGATGTGCCAGTTGCCGGCAAATCCGTGCGAAGCATCGCTGTTGCCTCCGGTCTTGCTGAGAATTTGTTCCTTTGCTACGAACGTGAAGAAGCGGTTGAAGTACGCCCGTTCCAGCGGGGTACAGCGTTTCAAGGTATTGATGGCCGTCTGCAACTGCGGTTCCTGGTAGTCGTTCCACAGCTTTCCGCTCACCTGCAGCTCGTTCAGGAGGTCGGTGCTGAGGGAATCCACCACCTCGCCGATGGCTCCTTCGCCCAGCTGCATCTCGTTGTGTACGATGTAGTTGCGGAGCTTGATGCTTTCCCGGAACAGGTTTTCGGCAAAATGCTCTAATAGCAGTCCGTCGGCATACTTGGAATAGAGCAGGAAAGTCTGCATGTGTTCCGTTTCCTGTCCGAAATTGTATCGCAGCACGCCTTGGTAGAGCATCATCTGGATGAAATGGTCTTCCTTGTGGCGGTGGTTGTACTCGTCGCGCTTCCCGGCCTTTTGTTCGATGAGCACCTGAAAGTCTTTCTGCATCATGTCCACACGTCCTTGCAGCCCTAATTTTTCGCAGATGAAAGAGGCTTCAAGCAGGGTATTCTTCTTGTTGAAATGCCGGATGTTGCGGGGCAGCACGTCGTGTACAAACGAACGGATGTTCATCATTTGGGCCTGCGCTTGGGCATGGAAATCAGCCGGAATCTGACAGGTACAGAAATCGAGGGCCGAGGCGGCAAAGAATTTCTGGATGGTACGGGGGTAGGTGACCGGCTCCTGGGGCTGCTCGTTGATGTAGTCGTCGAGAAACTGGCTGGCCAGGTTACCCATCAAGATAGGGGCCGTATAGGCTTTCGGCTTGATTTTGTTCATGAAATAGTTGAGTGGGTGGTGCCCGTATTCCCGGAAGCAGGCCGCCAGCGAACTGATGTCAATCAGGTAATCGGGATGGATGACGATGAGGTTCGGGATGTAATGGTTCTCTTCATCCACTCGCACATCGAGCAGGTTCAGGGGCAGGTTCTCTGTCAGCAGGTCTTTCAGATACAGCAAGTCGCCTTGATACCCTCCTTTGGCATAATTGATGATGATGAAGGGATCGGTGTCACTGTCGGTGGCTGCAAATATCTGAGTGTCGTTCCAACTGGTCACGGAAGCTCGTACGTAGGGAATGTGCGACAGACGTGTGCCTTGGTAGGGACGGTTGGAATGAGGGATTTCTGGAAGGATGGAAGCTGGAATGTCTTCTTCAAAACCCAGCGAGACAAAGCGTACCAAGGCACGCAGGTCGTAAAGGTATTCCTGCATGTCGGCCTGAAAATGGTCACCCATGGCTGCGTTGCAGTTGCGGCGCATGGTCTGGATGGCATACCGGTCGGAAGGAGTCATCTTTTTCTCCTTGCAGATGTAGTCCAGACGGGAAAACAAGTTGGCAAAGGAGAGGGTAACCCCCGTGGTCAGTTCATAACAAGCCTGCTCCAGCACTTTGTGGAGCAGGATGTATTTGGCTTGTAAATTGTCGGGAGCGGCCGTCGGCTGACGGTGAATCTGTTCGATGCGACGGAACAGATCGAAAGATTGGAGTTCGATACGGGACATGTGCGAAAAAGCAGGTCGGCGTTACTGTTTGATTAAGTGATAGATACGGTAAGCCTTGGTCAGTCCGTTGAATTCTCCTTTGTACTGGTCGGTCACGTCTTCCTTGATGAGGCTGACAGAGGTTGTTTCTTCCGCTGTCGTTTCGTCTTCAAACAGCATGAAAGTATATTGCTGTTTGGTACTTCCGGCCATGGTGGCCTCAATACGCAGGTAGGGTTCTCCCGTATCTTCTGCATATTTAAGGGTACGTTCAAAAATACCGAGTTGATAGTTGTTGGTATTGTTCGGGAAAATCCTCAGTTCTCCATATGACAGGGAGGCATCTGAATAAATGAGGGAGAAGTGTTCTTCTGCCTGAATAGGAGATTCCTCTATGATGCGTGCCTTCAAGGTCGCTTCGTCTCCTTTGGTGAGGTTGTCACCTTCCACCTCAGCGTCCAGACTTTCTACCCGATATTCATCCGTAGGTATATTGACTGAGATGGATACGGTGTAGCTGTTTCCTTCCCGGTCGGAAATGGTGGTAAAAGTCTGGCCGATGCTGACTGGAAGAAAGGTCAGGGTTTCTCCATCGTAGCGGTAGTCTGCGATGGTGGCATCTTCATTTTTGATAGTGTAATTTCCTTCTCCTCCCCGGATGAAGAATTTTTCGCCCGTACCGAACAAGCTGAGTTCTATGGTGCCGTTGGTTATTTTTTGCTGGTTGTCCGCGTTGACGAGATAGATCGGACCGTTATTGTCTTTGCAGGCTGCAAAGAGAAGAATGCAGGTGGTCAGGAGCATTCCTTGGATAAATTGCATAAGCTTCATAAGTCGTATAGTTGAATTCTTGCTTCAAATATACGACTTTTTTGGAACTTGTGAAGGGGATGGAGTAAAAACTAAGGTCAGTCCGTCTGGCTTTTTCATGTAAAAGCGGAGTGAGCGGCTAAGTACTTCCCTTGCAGTACTCTAGTACTCCCTTGGCAGTACTGTAGTACTTCCTTCGCAGTACTGCAGTACTTCCCAGAAAGTACTGGAATCGGATAAAATACTTTTAATCAGTTCTTTTCTTTTAGCGTATAGTCGCCGGCTTTTTCGTCAATCAGGTGCTGCAACTCTTCCAGTGACGGAACTTTTCCTTGGAAGGTAATGACAGCTTCCGGCGGAGTCAGGGTGACTTGGGCGGTGGCGCCTTCTACGGTGTTCAGCACTTTTTCTACTCGCGTGCGGCAGTGGTCGCACATCATGCCTTCCACCAGGTAGGTCTTCTGTACGCCGGAAACGGTTGGGGCAGGAGAGGGAGCGGTTGCCGGTTGTGCGGGTTCCGGCTGTACTTTAATAGGTGGTACTTCTATGGGGCGTGTTTCCACTGCTTGTACTTCTACGGGCTGTATCGATTCCGCCACGGCTGCCGACGTGTGGGTATGTGTGAATTTTTTCCGCTTCAACCGCAAACTGTTGCTTACGACGCTCACACTGCTCATGGCCATGGCCGCGCCGGCAATCATCGGGTTCAACAGGAAGCCGTTGAGGGGATACAGGATACCTGCTGCCACGGGGATGCCAATCAGGTTATAGATGAATGCCCAGAAAAGGTTTTCGCGGATGGTGCGTACGGTGGCTTGGGAAAGGCGGATGGCATCGGTGATTTTATTTAAATCGGAGGAAATCAGGGTCATTTTGGCTACGTCCATGGCGATGTCACTACCTTTTCCCATGGCGATGCTGAGGTCGGCCTGGGCCAGTGCGGCACTGTCATTGATTCCGTCGCCCACCATGGCTACTACTTTCCCTTGGCGTTGCAGTTCCTGAATGAACTGGGCTTTCTGCTGCGGAAGCACTTCTGCCTGGAAATGAGTGATGCCACATTGTTCCGCAATCTTCCGGGCGGTTTCCGGATTGTCGCCGGTCAGCATGTAGGTGGAGATTCCCATTTCCTGCAATTGCGCTACGGCTTCTTTGGAGGTCGGCTTGATGCGGTCGGCTATGGCCACTACTCCTAAGGCTTGCTTCTCATCGGCCAGCCAGATAACCGTCTTGGCTTCCTCACTCAGGCGGGTCGCTTCTTCGATCAGGGAAGCGGGGATGGTAAGCTGGTGTTGCTCCAGCAGGCGACGGTTGCCGGCATAGTAATAGGTACCGTTGATTTTTCCACGTACCCCCAGTCCCGTCAGGCTTTCAAATCCTTCCATGGGGAGAGGTTGTGCAGTGAGATGATGCACAATAGCCTGTGCCAACGGATGTTCCGATGCACTTTCCAGGGTGAAAAGGATACGTGACAGGGGGACTTGTGACAGGCCGGCGGAGAGGTCGGTCACGGTCGGGTGTCCTTCGGTCAGGGTACCGGTCTTGTCGAGGACAATGGCGTTGACCTTGCGGGCAGTTTCCAGACTGTCGGCATCTTTGATTAGGATGCCGTTTTCAGCGCCTTTCCCGATGCCCACCATGATGGCAGTCGGCGTGGCCAATCCTAACGCGCACGGACAGGCAATGATGGTCACGGTGACAGCGGCCAGTAGCCCGTGGGTAAATCCGTTCTGATTATCCAATAGAATCCATGCCAGAAAGGCCAGCAGGGCGATGCTCAGGATGGTAGGGACAAAAATAGCGGCAATGCGGTCGACCAATTGTTGCACGGGAGCCTTGCTGCCTTGTGCCTCCTGCACCATGCGGATGATATGAGCCAGCACGGTTTCACTGCTCACCTTGTCGGCGGTGAAACTGAAACTTCCTTTTTGGTTGATGGTGCCGGCGTAGACTTTCTCGCCAGGGACTTTTTCCGTGGGGAGCGGTTCGCCGGTGAGCATGCTCTCGTCTACATACGAACGTCCCTCATCTACCGTACCGTCTACGGGTATGCGGGCACCGGGTTTCACCAGCAGGCGTTGTCCGGCTTGTACCTGTTCCACGGGAATCTCTTTTTGGGTGCCGTCCGGACTCAGGAGGGTAACGGTGGCCGGTTGCAGGCCCATCAGTTTTTTGATAGCCTCGGAGGTGTTGCCTTTGGCTCTTTCTTCCAGCAGTCGTCCGAGCAGAATGAACGAGATGATGACACTGGCGGCTTCAAAATAGACATGGGGATGAATACCGCGGCTCAGCCAGAATTCCGGCCAGAACAGGTTGAAGAGGCTGAAGGCGTAGGCGATGCCTGTGCTGACGGCTACCAGCGTGTCCATGTTCGACGTGCGGTGTTTCAGTTGTTTCCAGGCATTGCGATAGAAATCCCGACCCAGCCAGAAGACCACGGGGGTAGCCAGTATCCACATCACGTAGTTGGCATAAGTCCAGTCCATGAAGCACATGCCGATGATGGCTACCGGAATGGACAAGGCCAGGGAGCAGAGGGTGCGGAATTTCAGTTTACGGTATTTCTGTATGTGTGCGTCTTCTGCTATTTCTTCTTTGTTTGCACGGGTTTCGATGACCAGGTCGTAGCCGGCTGCCTGGATGGCACTCTTCAGCGCTTCCGGTGAGCAGCTCTCGGGATTGTATTCCACGGTAGCGGTGGCAGCCGCATAGTTCACGCTGGCATGATAAACCCCAGCCTGACGGTTCAGGGTCTTTTCCACTCGTGCGGCACAGGCGGCACAACTCATTTCGAGCACAGGGAATATTTGTGTAGTTTTAGATGTGTCCATAAATGTCTTTATTTAGAATGGGACAAAATTACAACATTCCCGTTGGATTCTAAAATTTCTGTTTCATATTTATTTATTGGAACGACGAACGATTCTTGAACAGAATTAGTTACATTTGCGCAAAAATAAAATACAACTAATTATGTCGGAATTGGCCCCTCTTATCAGTGATTTGGCATTAATATTGATTAGTGCCGGAGTTATCACATTGATCTTTAAAAAATTAAAGCAGCCCCTTGTGTTGGGATATATTGTAGCGGGATTTGTGTGCAGTCCGCATTTCACGTTTACTCCTTCAGTGTCGGATGCCGACAATATCCAGACTTGGTCGGAGATTGGCGTGATTTTCTTGCTCTTTGCCTTGGGACTGGAGTTCAGCTTCAAGAAACTGATGAAGGTGGGGGGTTCGGCGGTCATCTCGGCCTGTACCATTATTTTCTGTATGATTATGGTCGGGATTTTCGTAGGATGGCTGTTCGGTTGGAAACAGATGGACTGCATTTACTTAGGAGGTATGCTGGCCATGTCGTCTACTACCATTATTTATAAGGCATTCGATGATTTGGGATTGCGGCAGCAACGCTTTGCAGGCTTGGTGCTCAGTATTCTGATTTTGGAAGATATCTTGGCTATCGTATTGATGGTGATGCTGTCCACGATGGCGGTGAGCAAGAATTTTGAAGGCAGTGAGATGATTTACAGTATCGGAAAACTGGTGTTCTTCCTGATTCTTTGGTTTGTGGTGGGAATTTACCTCATCCCATTGTTCTTGAAGAAAGCCCGCAAACTGATGAGTGATGAAACATTGCTGATTGTGTCGTTGGCACTGTGTTTCGGCATGGTGGTGTTGGCAGCCCGGGTGGGATTCTCTCCGGCATTCGGAGCTTTTATCATGGGTTCAATTTTAGCGGAAACCATAGAATCGGAGCATATTGACAAGCTGGTAGCCCCAGTGAAAGACTTGTTTGGGGCTATCTTCTTCGTATCGGTCGGTATGATGGTCGACCCGAACATGATTGTGGAATATATCTGGCCGATTCTTGCTATTGTGGTGGCCATTCTGGTGGGGCAGACCATTTTCGGTACGGGAGGTGTGTTGCTGTCTGGTCAGCCGTTGAAGATTGCCATGCAGTGCGGATTCAGCCTGACGCAGATTGGTGAATTTGCATTCATCATTGCCGCATTGGGTGTCAGCCTGCATGTCACGAGTCATTTCCTGTATCCGATTGTAGTGGCGGTGTCCGTCATCACAACCTTCCTTACTCCGTATATGATTCGTTTGTCAGGACCGGCTTATACCTTTGTCGACCGCCATTTGCCTCTGTTCTGGCGGCGTTTGCTGGAGCGGTATACCGCAGGAGGACAACCGGTGAACCACCAGAACAACTGGAAAAAGCTGTTGCTCTCGATTGTACGCATTACGCTGATTTATTTTGTGCTTTCAGTAGCCATGGTAGTACTTTCTTTCAATCTGTTCCTGCCGTTGCTGGTAACTGCTACCGGAGATTTTTGGGGGAAGATAATCGGTGCGGTGGTCACTATTGCATTGATTGCTCCTTTCCTGCGGGCCATGATCATGAAGAAAAATCATTCCATTGAGTTTAAGGCCTTGTGGGCGGACAGCCGTTTCAATCATGCGCCACTGATATCCATTGTGTTGCTGCGTATTGTACTGGCGGTGTTGTTTGTGATTTACATCATCCAGCACCTGTTCCAGGCTTCGGTGGCATTGATGGCAGGTATTGCCATTTTGGTGGTGCTGTTCATGATTGCGTCGCGTTTCCTGAAAAAACAGTCCATCGGGCTGGAACGTACGTTTGTACAGAATCTTCGTTCGAAAGAAGTCCGGAAGGCTTACTTGGGCGAAAGTCAGCCGGAATATGCCGGGCGCTTGCTCGACAGAGATTTGCACTTGTCGGATTTTGTCATCCCGGCCGATTCGCTTTGGGGCGGGAAAACCTTGATGGAACTGGATTTAGGAAAGAAATATGGAGTGCATGTGGCTTCGATTATTCGTGGAACACATCGAATCAATATTCCGGGAGGTGGAAATCGTATCTTCCCCAATGATAAATTGCAGGTTATCGGTACGGATGATCAATTGTCAGTATTTTCCAGTCAGTTGGAGAAAGTGGCAGAAAGGCATGCGGATGAAGATTTTGAAGAACATGAAATGTATTTGAAGCAATTTGTGGTATCCCGCAAATCACCGTTCTGCGGACGCACCATTCGTGAAAGCGGCATCCGGAATAAGTATCACTGCCTGATAGTGGGTATTGAATCGGCCGATGACAGTAATTTGCGTCAGCCGGAAGTCTCTTTTACCTTACAGAAAGGAGATGTGGTATGGGTAGTCGGGGAAGAGAAAGACTTGAAGACCTTGTTTAAGGTGTCGGAAATGCCGGAACCTGAACTTGCCGAATGAAATATAGTAGTGAATAAGGTAAAAAAGAACTGGTCCTACAAAGTGGAAAAGCCTTGTAGAACCAGTTCTTTTTTTGAGTAAGCTTTGTTTTATTCTTCCTCGTTATCATCTTCGTCATCGAAGTCGAAGTCAAAATCGTCCATATATTCCGGGGTGAAGAACTCATCCAAGTCTCTGCGCTCTTTCTTGGTAGGACGTCCGGTTCCTCTTGCCCGGTCTACGAATCCGCTGATTTTGCTCATTTCCAGCAGTTCATACTGGTCGGGAGTTGTGACATTCTCCATGACATCAGGAACCAGTTTGGCTCCTACCCGTTTTTCGATGGCCTGTAACACCTTGAAGGAATAGGTAACGGGTGGTTTCCGGACCTGTACCACATCCCCCGGTTTGACTGTCCGGGCCGGTTTGGCCTGGGCTCCGTTGATGGAGATTCTGCCTTTTTTGCAGGCTTCGGCTGCAATCGTTCTTGTTTTGAAGATACGTGCGGCCCACATCCATTTATCTATTCTTGCTTCCGGCATACGCTTATTTGTTGTTATACTGGTTCATCGTATTGTTCAGTCCGGCTAAACAGAAACTCTTGATGATTTCCTGTGCCACTTCCAGACGTTCCGGCATCAGTTTCATGGCTTCTTCATCGAAATGTCCCAATACGAAATCAATTTGTCCTCCTTTGGGAAAGTCGTTTCCGATGCCAAAGCGAAGGCGGGCATAGTTCTGTGTGCCCAACGTAGCTGCAATGTGTTTCAGGCCGTTGTGTCCGGCATCACTTCCTTTTCCTTTCAAGCGTAAGGTGCCGAAAGGAAGAGATAAATCGTCGACCACAATCAATACGTTTTCCAAAGGAATTTTTTCCTGTTGCATCCAATAGCGTACGGCATTTCCACTCAAGTTCATGTAAGTAGACGGTTTGAGCAGAATCAGTTGCTGTCCCTTGAGTGACAAGTGGGCAGTAGCTCCGTAGCGGCCGTCGCTAAAAACAATATTGGACGCCTTAGCCAAGGCGTCCAATACCATAAATCCTATATTATGACGGGTTTCACGGTATTCTTCACCGATATTCCCCAGTCCAACAATCAAGTATTTCATTGAAAGGATTCTTGTGTGTTTAGGTTACTGAATTATTTACCTGCAGCAGCCTGAGCACCACGAGCGGCACGAGTCAATTTAACTGCGCAAACCACAGCTTCTTTTGCGTTCAGCAGTTCCAGACCTTCATAGTGCAATTCGCCAACTTTTACAGTCTTACCCAATCCCAGCGGAGTTACATCGATAACCAGACGTTCCGGAATTACGTTGTACAAAGCTTTCACTTTCAGTTTGCGGATCTGCAGAGCCAATTTACCACCGGCTTTCACACCTTCTGCCAAACCTTCCAGTTTTACAGGAACTTCCATAACGATAGGTTTGTTTTCGTCAATCTGATAGAAGTCTACGTGCAGAATCTTATCTGTTACAGGGTGGAACTGGATATCTTTCATGATAGCGTTTACTACTTTGCCATCAATGTTCAGGTCTACTACATAGATATGCGGTGTGTATACCAAGTTACGCAAGCCTTCAGTAGAAACAGTAAAGTGAGTAGCAACTTGATTGCCGTTTTCATCTTTCTGGATTCCGTACAATACGCAAGGAACACCATTTTCTTTACGAAGTTCACGAGTGGCTTTTTTACCAGTTTCTGTTCTCAAAGAACCTTTGATTTCAATTGATTTCATTTTTCTAAAATTTTTGTGTTACTCTAAATTAAGTTGATTTTGTGCTTAATTCGCCATCACACGATGTGGTATATCACACGATGAGCTTGAAAAAGCGGCGCAAAGGTATGCATTCTTTTTTGATTTTCCAAATTTTCCCCTTAATAAAATCCTGTAATTCAGCTGGAAATTGGTGAACTGACTGTCTTTTTTAAAAGTCAATGTCGATTTTGATTTCTCCAGACTGTGATGGAGTCTCTTCTTCTGTAACGGTTCCTGCATGGCTTTCCAAGTGTAATCCACCTTGTTCATGGTCAATGAAGTCAATGGCTTGCTGTAAGCCGTGCATGAATTTTTCAAAATCTTCTTTATACAAGAAAATTTTGTGTTTCTCAAAATTCACTTGAGGGTCGTCTTTGTCCATCGACACCACTTTCTTGCTTTCCGTGATGGCAATGAACATCTCCTCTTTCCGATTCTTCTTTACATCCAGGTAGTAAATGCGTTTTCCTGCCTTGATGGCTTTAGAGAATACGATTTCTTTGTCGTTTTCAATAGCTGTACTTTTCTTCTTCAGTTCTTCCATAACTCACTGTTACTAATAAAAATGCGTTCAAATTTGAATATTTTTTTGCAATGTGCCAAGAGAGAGCAAGGAAAAAATGTCTAATCTCTGAAAAAAAGAAAAAATATGGCACCTTATGGTGGGTTGTAAAAGAAATTTGCTTATTTTTGCACACCTAAAATTGTAGTTTTGTTTATATATTATGATCAACAGAGTTCTTATTCGTCTGAAGATAGTTCAGATAATTTATGCGTATTATCAGAACGGTGGTAAAAACTTGGATACTGCAGAAAAGGAGTTGTTCTTCAGTCTGTCCAAAGCATATGATTTGTACAACTATCTTTTGCTTCTCATGGTGGAAGTGACGAAGTATGCCAGCAAGCGGCTGGATGCAGCAAAAAATAAACTGGTTCCTACCAAAGAAGATTTGTCTCCTAACATGAAATTTGTGGAAAATCGTTTCATCGCACAGTTGGAAATCAATAAACAGCTGAATGCTTTTTCTGCTTCTCAAAAGAAAACCTGGGAAAATGAAGGGGATTTTATTAAAAATCTGTGCGAGCAAATCATGCAGAGTGATATATATAAGGAATATATGGCCAGCGAAACCTCTTCTTATGATGAAGACCGTGAACTGTGGCGGAAAATCTATAAGAAGATGATTTTTAACAATGCAGCACTTGATGAAGTCTTGGAAGATCAGAGCCTGTATTGGAATGATGATAAGGAAATCGTGGATACGTTTGTGTTGAAAACCATTAAGCGCTTTAATCCTGAAAATGGGGAAAAACAGGAACTTCTTCCGGAATTCAAGGATGAGGAAGACAAGGATTTTGCTCGCCGTTTGTTCCGTCGTGCCATTTTGAACGCTGATTATTACCGTCATTTGATTAGTGAAAACTCAAAGAACTGGGATTTGGATCGTGTGGCTGTGATGGATGTGGTGATTATGCAGATTGCCTTGGCTGAAATCTTAAGTTTCCCGAATATTCCGGTAAATGTTTCTTTGAATGAATATGTGGAAATTGCCAAGTTATACAGCACTCCGAAGAGTGGCGGCTTTATCAATGGAACATTAGACGGAATTGTTAATCAATTGAAAAAGGAAAATAAGCTGACTAAAAACTAATATATTTGTCAGGCTATTATTAATCTAAACCGAGAAAACGTATGAATTTGTTAGCTGTCGTTTTACAGTCTCAGGGAGGAGCAGATTACTCTTTCCTTATTATGATGGTGGCTATTTTCGCCATTATGTACTTTTTTATGATTCGTCCCCAGAACAAGAAACAGAAAGAAATTGCCAAGTTCCGCAAGAGCTTGGAAGTAGGCCAGTCTGTAGTTACTGCAGGGGGAATTTATGGAAAGATCAAGGAAGTAGAAGACAATACAGTTGTAGTGGAAATAGCTGCGGGTGTAAAAATTAAAGTAGATAAGAACTCAATTTATGCAGACGCACAGGCTCAGCCTGCAAAATAATTGTCAATGGATATGTTCGATAGAAAGAACATAAAGAGATATTACTTGATATTCGTACGACAAATCAGGAACTTCTTGCTCAGTACAAAGAGCAGGGAGTTTCTGATTTTTCTGTTTTTTGTGTTCGTGTCTTTGTGTTTCTGGTTCCTTCAGACAATGAACGACACTTACCAGACAGAATTTAAAATTCCTGTCCGCTTGAAGAATGTGCCGAAGGAAGTGGTAATGACTTCTGAGCTGCCCAAGGAGATTCGAGTGAAAGTGGAGGATAGGGGTACGGTACTGTTAAACTATATGTTGGGGCGTGCGTTTTTCCCGTTGACATTTGATTTTGAAGATTATCAAGAGAAAGGATCTTATGTACGTATTCCCCAGGAAGAGGTCCTGAAGAAAATCACTACTCAGTTAAATAACTCTACCCAGCTGCTTTCGGTATATCCGGATACGTTGGATTTTATCTATTCCAAAGGGGTGGCCAAGAAAGTACCAGTAGCAGTCGGAGGAGAAGTCTCGGCCGGAAGACAGTATTATGTGTCTGAAATTCGGGTGATTCCTGATTCTGTAGTAGTGTATGCGCCTCAAGGCGTATTGAATACGGTATTGACTGCCTATACCCAGCCTTTTCATTGGACTAATGTGACGGATACATTAAGAAAGCATCTTAATTTGCAGAAGTTGCATGGGGTGAAGTTTGTTCCTTCTTCGGTCGATGTCATGGCTTGTGTGGACATGTATTCGGAGAAGACTTTTGAGGTTCCGGTGGTCGGCATAGGTTTCCCGCAGGGAAAAGTATTGCGTACTTTCCCCTCGAAGGTACAGGTGACCTGTCAGGTGGGGTTGAAGAACTTTAAGTCGGTGAAAGCGAGTGACTTTTTAGTAGGAGTATCTTATGCGGATGTGTTGGACAATAAGTCTGAAAAGCTGACGCTTACGTTGAGACGATATCCGGATGCGGCCACTCACATCCGTATCAATCCTTTGTCTGTCGATTATTTGATCGAGCAACAGACCGTAGAGAAGGTTGTCAAGAAAGAGGAGGTTGCCGAATGATCAGACTGGGAATTACAGGTGGAATAGGCAGTGGAAAATCCTATGTAGCGCATTTGCTGGAGGAGAAAGGTTTTCCGTTGTATGATACCGACCGGGAGGCCAAGCGGCTGACTCTGACGCATCCTCGGATACGGGAGGCACTTTCAGCTTTGTTGGGAACGGAGGTTTATCAGGCGGACGGCACCTTGAACAAACCGTTGCTGGCCAGCTATTTGTTCTCTTCACCGGAGCATGCCGAACAAATCAATGGAATTATTCATCCATGTGTGTATGAGGATTTCCAGGCGTGGGCTCATCGGCAGGAAGAGGCGGGCGCACAGATCGTGATGATGGAAAGTGCCATTCTGTTTGAGTCAGGCTTTCAGAAAGCAGTGGATTATGTGGTAATGGTTTATGCGCCGTTGGAATTACGCATCAAGCGGGCCATGCAGCGAGATGCGGCTTCGGAGGCACAGATTAGAGCCCGGATTTCTGCGCAGATGGACGATGAAGAAAAGAAAAGGAAAGCCGATTATGTGCTCTATAATGAGGAGAAAATGCCATTGGAGACACAGATTGCCGCATTGGAAGCTTGGCTTGCCAATAGAAAAACGGGCAGATAGTTTGTGTATTTCATTCGTCCGTTGTATTTTTGTCACTCGTAATCAAATTTTAATCATAGAGAAAAGAATATGTTGAAGACTATTTTAGCTATTTCTGGAAAACCCGGTTTGTACAAACTGATTTCTCAGGCAAAGAATATGCTGATTGTGGAAACTGTCAGTGCAGAAAAGAAAAGAGTTCCAGTTTATGCCAGCGATAAAGTAATCTCATTAGGTGATATCGCCATGTATACTGATGCAGAGGAAGTACCTCTGGGTGAAGTACTGGAATCTGTCAAGAAAAAAGAAAACGGTAATGTGACTGCTTTGGACTACAAAAAGGCTTCTGCAGAAGAATTGCATGCTTTCATGGCGGAAGTACTGCCGAATTATGACCGTGATCGTGTACATACCAGCGATATCAAGAAGTTGATTCAGTGGTACAACCTGCTGGTATCAAACGGAGAAACTGATTTTGTAGAAACAGAAAAAGCAGCTGAATAAACGGAAAGACACGTACGGTGTAGATCGTACGATGAGAAGTAAGGAAACTGTCTCAGGACAAACGGTGCGTTGTTCCGGCTACGGACTGCGGCATTTGTCCTGAGACAGTTTTTTATATATACCTACGGAAGCAAGGAACAGCGCGAAGGAAGAAATGAAGAAAATAATCTTGATAACAGGTGGTGAACGGTCGGGAAAAAGCAGTTATGCCGAACGGCTGGCCCATGAACTGACTGCATCGCCGGTGTACATTGCCACGGCAAAAATCTGGGACGAAGAATTCCGGAAGCGGGTGGAGCGTCATCAACAGAATCGTGGACCGGAATGGACAAACATCGAAGAAGAAAAGGAACTGAGCCGCCATGACATCACCGGGCGGGTGGCTGTAATCGACTGTGTAACACTCTGGTGTACCAACTATTTTGTGGAGCAACAGGACGTAGCCTTGGCCTTGGAGGCCTTGAAACAGGAATTCGACCGCTTTACTGCGCAGGAGGCAACATTTATCTTCGTGACCAATGAGATTGGAATGGGAGGTGTTTCTCCCAATGAGGTACAGCGCCGGTTTACCGATCTGCAAGGATGGATGAACCAATACATCGCTTCCCAAGCCGACCAGGTAGTCCTGATGGTTTCTGGTATTCCGCTAAAAGTGAAAGGATAAATCATGCGTAAATTTACTATTCCCCCTATAGCCTGTCCGGAGTTGGAACAGGCAGCCCGAGAAAAGATTGACAACCTCACAAAGCCAAAGGGTTCTTTGGGCTATTTGGAGGAATTGGCTTTGCAGGTGTGTATGATTCAGCAGATCTTGTCGCCCTCCTTGAAGTGTCCACACAATCTGCTTTTTGCGGCGGACCATGGTATTGTAGAAGAGGGCGTCAGTGCCTCTCCTAAAGAAATCACCTGGCAGCAAATCAGCAATTTCCTTCACGGAGGGGCCGGCATTAATTTCTTGTGTCGCCAGCACGGTTTCCGACTGGTGATTGTCGATGCCGGAGTGGATTACGACTTGCCTTACGAAAAAGGGATTGTGAACATGAAGGTGCGTAGGGGTACCCGTAATTTTCTGTATGGCGATGCGATGACTCCCGAAGAGATGGATTTGTGCCTGGAGCGAGGTGCACAATGTGTGGATCGGGTGAAGGAAGCCGGTTGCAATGTAATCAGTTTTGGTGAGATGGGAGTGGGAAACACTTCCGCTTCCTCTCTGTGGATGAGCTGCCTGACGGGAATCCTGTTGAAACAGTGCGTCGGTGCCGGTAGCGGCTTGTATGGCGAAGCCATGACCCATAAGTTCAAAGTGCTTCAGCAGGCCCTTCAAAATTTCCCGGGAGAGCATACGGTGGAAGAAATCCTGTGCCGTTTCGGAGGGTATGAGATGATGATGGCCGTAGGCGGCATGCTGCGTGCAGCCGAGCTGCGCATGGTGATTTTGGTGGACGGATTTATCATGACCAACTGCATGTTGGCAGCTTCTCGCCTGTATCCGGAAGTGCTTTCGTATGCCGTGTACGGACATCAGGGCGATGAAAGCGGTCACAAACTTCTGTTGGACTATCTGCATGCCCGTCCGTTGCTGAACTTAGGATTGCGCTTGGGAGAAGGAAGCGGTTCGGTCTGTGCCTATCCGATACTAGATTCTGCGGTACGGATGTTGAACGAGATGGACACCTTTGCGCATGCTTCCATTACCAAATATTTCTGAGCGTATGCATAATCTGTTGGCTGCTTTGATGTTTTTCACCCGCCTTCCTTTTTGGCGGATTTGCTCCGTGCCCTCCGAATGTTTCCGGCACGTGGTGAGCTACTGGAGCCTGTGCGGATGGCTCACGGGTGGGGTGATGGCCCTTGCCTTCTGGTTTTTTTCCCTGTGGTTCCCAATCCCCGTAGCGGTGCTGCTGGCATTGTGTGTCCGTCTTTTCCTGACGGGAGCCCTGCATGAAGACGGATTGGCCGATTTCTTCGACGGCTTTGGAGGCGGGCGCGACCGGGAAGGGATTCTTCGCATCATGAAGGATTCCCATATCGGGAGTTACGGAGTATTAGGGCTGATTCTGTATTACCTGTTGTCGTTTTCTTTGCTCGTTTCTCTGCCGGTACCAGTCATTCCCTGGGTGTTGTGGGTGGCCGACCCTTTTTGCAAGTTTGTCTGCAGTTTCATGCTGATGTTTTTGCCTTACGCCCGCAAAGTAGAGGAAAGCAAGGCCAAGGTGATTTATACCCGCATGGGTACCTCGGAGTGGGTGGCCAATGCGGTAGGGGGACTGTTGCCACTGTGTTTGCTGCCATTCTCTTATTGGGGGATGCTGTTGTTCCCCTGCGTGCTTTTTATGGCGTTGGTGTGTTTGCTCAAGCGTCGGCTGGGAGGATATACCGGCGATTGTTGCGGAGCCCTTTTCCTGTTGTGCGAGCTTGCGTGTTGGCTGGGAGCGGTGGCAGTGACTTATAATTTTTAAGGATGAATAGAAGATGAAAGTATATTTGGTTCGACATACTTCGGTCGATGTGCCATCCGGTACGTGTTACGGTCAGACCGATGTGCCTCTGCGGGCTTCTTTTGAAGAAGAAGCGGCCGTGTGCAAGGAAGCCATCCGGCGCACCGGCATCGACTTTACCCGTGTGTATGCCAGTCCGTTGTCTCGTTGCACGCGCCTGGCTGCCTATTGCGGTTTCCCGGATGCGGAACGTGACGACCGGTTGAAAGAGATGCACATGGGTGAGTGGGAGATGCAGCGGTTTGATGAGATTACCGACCCGCGTATTCAGGAATGGTATCAGGATTACCTGCGGGTGCGTACTACGGGCGGAGAATCCTTTATGGATGTGCTGGCCCGGGTTTCCGATTTTCTGGACCATTTGGATCGTACTTCAGGCCCGGTGCTGATTTTTGCGCATGGAGGGGTACTGGTGGCTGCGCAAGTGTATGCGGGAAAGGTGAAGCTGGAAGATGCCATGAAGGCATTGCCTCCTTACGGAGGAATGGTGGAAATCGATTTGCCGCTTCCCCGCTTGCATCCGGTCATGTTGGCTGGTACGGGCAGTGACGTAGGGAAGAGTGTGCTGGCTGCGGCCTTGTGCCGTATATTCCGGCAGGACGGGTATCATCCGGCTCCGTTCAAGGCCCAGAACATGGCACTCAATTCGTATGCTACACCCGAAGGGCTGGAGATTGGTCGGGCACAGGCGGTGCAGGCCGAAGCGGCGGGTGTACCTTGTCATACCGATATGAATCCCTTGTTATTGAAACCCACTTCCGACCAGACTACGCAAGTGGTGCTGAATGGCAATCCCATCGGCAACCGGAGTGCGTATGAATATTTCCGTACCGAAGGGCGTGAGGAGCTGCGTCGGGAAGTCAATCAGGCCTTCGACCGACTGGCGGCCCGCTACAATCCGATTGTGATGGAGGGGGCCGGCAGCATTTCGGAACTGAATTTGAAGGATATTGATTTAGTGAATCTGCCCATGGCACGTCATGCCGATGCCGATGTGATTTTAGTGGCCGACATCGACCGGGGAGGTGTGTTTGCCAGTGCCTACGGTTCGGTGGCCCTGCAGACTCCGGAAGACCGCAAACGTATCAAAGGTATCATCGTCAATAAATTCCGTGGCGACCTCCGCCTGTTTGAGCCGGGCGTAAAGATGCTGGAAGAGATTTGCGGTATTCCGGTACTGGGCGTGATACCGTATTATCAGGATATTTACATTGAAGAAGAGGATTCGGTGGAACTTTCCCTGAAACAGCGGAAAGCGGTGCAAGGAAAGGTCAATGTGGCGGTGGTCTTGCTCCGTCACCTGTCCAATTTTACCGATTTCAATATGCTGGAGCATGATGAGCGGGTGAATCTGTACTACACGAATAACGTGGACGATTTGCTGAAAGCCGATATCATCCTGTTGCCGGGAAGCAAGAATACGCTTGGCGATTTGTATGAACTGCGCCGTAACGGGGTGGCACAAGCTATTCTTCAGGCCCGCCGCAACGGGGCGACCGTCATGGGAATCTGTGGCGGATACCAGATGATGGGGCAACGCATTGCCGACCCTGACGGAGTGGAAGGCGATGTCTGTCAGTTGCCGGGACTGGGATTGCTGCCGGTGGAAACGGTCATGGAGGGGGAGAAGGTGACGCGGCAGGTGCGTTTCTCTTTCTTGGAATCCGGTACACCGGACTGTACGGGGTATGAAATCCACATGGGACGTACCTCGGCGGTAGAGGGGGAAACCATGACTCCACTGGCTTATTTGGAGGATGGAACTCCAGACGGATGTGTGGCAGACCGGAAGTGTGTCGGCTCTTACATTCATGGAATACTGGATAATCCGGCAGTCATCGAATGGCTGTTAGCGCCTTATGCCGAAAAACTGACACAACCGGCATTGGATTATGCCGCCTTTAAGGAAGAACAATACAATAAACTGGCAGACCATGTGCGGAAGCACCTGAACCTGCCGTTGCTTTACCAAATACTGACGAAAAATGATTAACGGACACGGAGACGATGCCTTTCGCTATGCGCATATTCGGGCTAATTTCAGTTCGAATGTGTATCATCGGGTGAATCATGACGGGTTGAACCGCTATCTGGCCGAACGGCTTTCGTGCATCCGTTCCTATCCGGAACCGGAACCCTATACGTTAGGAACTGAACTGGCTCGGCTGTATGGGGTGCGTCCGGAGGAAGTGTGCGTGACCAACGGGGCTACGGAAGCCATTTACCTTATCGCACAGGCTTTCCGGGGCAGTCGTTCCCAGGTGTGGATACCCACGTTCAGCGAGTATGCCGATGCTTGTCGTCTGCATGCCCATCGGGTAGAAGGTATCTCCCGCGTGGAGGCCTTGACGGAGGAAGAAGGAATATGCTGGTTGTGCAATCCGAACAATCCGACGGGGCAGACGTGGGAGGCGGATACGTTGCGGCGTTTGATTGCACAGTATCCCCGGACCTTGTTTGTCATCGACCAGTCGTACGCGCTTTTTACGGAGAAAGAGGTGCTTTCCGTGGCCGAGACCGTGGCCCGTCCCAATGTCTTGCTGTTACATTCCATGACCAAATGTTTTGCGGTACCGGGACTGAGACTGGGTGCTGTGACGGGAAACGAAGCCCTTCTTCAGCGGATACGGGGCTGCCGCATGCCATGGTCGGTGAATGCGTTGGCCGTGGAAGCCGGACAGTATTTGTTGCGTCACTTGGACGAGTACCGGATGGATGTACCGGCGTTGTTAGCAGAACGGAAACGGGTAGCTGAGGCTCTGGAAGCGACCGGTGGGGTAGAGGTGATTCCTTCGGATACCCATTATTTTCTGGCCCGTTTGCGGAAGGGAAGTGCGTCCGACCTGAAAGCCTATTTGGCCGAATGTCACGGGCTGCTCATTCGGGATGCATCCAATTTTGAAGGACTGGACACCCGTTATTTCCGCATTGCAATACAGACAGAAGAAGAAAACAATTTATTAATTGAAGGCATACGCGGATGGATATGTGGATAGAAATGGGACTGATTCCCCTGTTGGGAGGATGCTTGCTCGATAAGTTATTGGGCGACCCTTTGTGGCTGCCCCATCCGGTGGTGGGCTTTGGAAAACTGATAGCCCGGTGTGAACGGCGGGGCAATCAGGGAACGCACCGCAAACGGAACGGAGCGCTGACAGCCGTGGGCCTGATTCTGCTGGTCTTTCTGGTGAGCTATGGACTGCTGGAAGGTGTTGGCTGGGTGCATCCTTGGTTAAAGGTCGCACTTTCGGTGGTGGCCGTATTCTATTGCTTGGCTGGAAAAACCTTGATAGACGAAGTGCGGAGGGTATTTGAGGCCGCCGACATCTCCTTGGAAGCCGGACGGAAACAAGTGTCGCGCATCGTGGGACGGGATACTTCCGCCTTGTCGGATCAAGAGGTACGTACGGCAGCCTTGGAAACCTTGGCCGAGAACCTGAGCGACGGGGTGATTGCCCCTCTTTTCTGGTATTTTCTGCTGGGCGTGCCTGGCATGCTGGCATACAAGATGGTGAATACCCTCGATTCTATGATAGGCTACCGGAACGCGCGTTACAAGGATTTCGGATGTTGGGCGGCCCGTATAGACGATGTGGCCAATTACCTTCCGGCTCGGTTGACGGCCTTGCTTATGGTACTGGTGTCCGGACATTGGTCGTTGCTGAAGTTTGTAGTCCATTACGGACGGATGCATGCCAGTCCCAATTCCGGTTATCCGGAAGCGGCTTTGGCCGGTATCCTGAACTGTCGTTTTGGCGGTCCGCACGATTATTTCGGGGAAACAGTCTACAAACCTTTCATCGGCAGTAATCCTCGTCCGGTAAATAGTGACGACATGCGTCGGGCCATCCGTATCAACCGGCTGGTTGAAGGGGGAATGGTGCTTTTGATGGTGGCAGGTTATGTGTGTTTTTGGGGAAACACCATCGGATAATTTTTTACTTTTGCATAGAGAATGTTTTTAAACAATCAATAAAATGAAGAAAATAGCTTTACCTACTCGCAACGGAGTAGTAGACGACCATTTCGGTCATTGTGAGTTTTATACGATTTTTACGGTAGACGAAGAGAACCGTATCACGCGTACGCAGGTACTTCCTTCTCCACAAGGATGTGGCTGTAAGTCGGACATTGCGTCCAAGTTACAGGCCGATGGCGTGACGGTGATGTTGGCGGGAAACATGGGAGCCGGTGCGTTGGCCAAGCTCTCGGCTTGTGGCATTACGGTCATCCGGGGCTGTCAGGGCTCGGTGATGCAGGTGGCTGAAGATTACCTGGCTGGAAAGATACAGGATTCCGGAGTAGAATGCGCGCATCATCATGAAGGGGAAGACCATCAATGCGCACATCATTAATTTCTTTCTCCCTTTCATTTAAGATGAAATGAAGGGGTGTATTCTCTGTCCCACACTGTGAAATACAAAAACCACAGTGTGGGATATATATTTCACACTGTGGGATACAAATTCCACACAGTGGGACAGAGAATTCTTGCAGGCATTTGAAAGAAAATGTGGGGATGCAGAAAAGAATGTGACAGCGGTCTTGCATTCGATAAAATTCGTATCTTTGTGCTTGATTTTCAAGCATGCTTTTATGAATAAGATTTTTTTCTTGTTGCTTGCAGCTGTGTTGGGAGGAATGACGCTGACGAGCAACGCACAGACACAGATTGCGTTTATTTCGGACGCACATATTCAGGATATTGATGGACATTCGGAACGAGTACGTTCCATGGAGGTACAGGTGCAGTCCACCCGTTTGTTCAATGAAAATTATTATGCCTTTCTGACCGCGTTGGACGACGTAGCCCGAAGAAACATCCAGTTGGTAGTATTGTCGGGTGACCTGACCGACAACGGGCAGTTCTTCAACCAGCAGAAAATGAAAGAAATTCTCGACGACTATGCCCGTCGGAAAGGGATGCGCTTTTTTGTGACCACTGGCAATCATGATCCGGCGCTTCCGTTTGGGTTGAAACAGAAGAATGTGAACTATCTGGCTGCGGATGGCAGTCGCGTGACGCGGGAAGATTCGTGTGCCGGTTATGCCGATCAGATGAAATGTTACGCGTCATTCGGTTTTTTCCCGAGGAAAGAATATCGGTACTGGGAAACTCCTTTCACTTCTTATACGTATGAGAAATACAGTTATAAAGAAGCGCAGAAAGAAGGGAGATTGGAAAAAAGAACCTACACCTTGTGCGACTCACTGACTGCAATGGATGCCAGTTATCTGGTAGAGCCGATAGACGGACTCTGGCTGCTGGCCATCGATGGCGGTGCCTATCTGCCGAAAGGGGTGAAAGAGGGTAAGATGGTGTATCAAGGTTCCAGTATCGGATATAATAATGTATTGGCACATAAACCTTTTTTATTGCCGTGGGTACGGAAGGTGGTAGCCGAAGCTAAGCGCTTGCATAAAACGCTGGTCGCTTTTTCACATTATCCGTTAGTGGATTTCAACGATGGCGTGTCAGACTACGTGAAGAAGATATGGGGCAATCGTCGTTTCGATTTGGACCGTGTGCCGGAACCGGAGGTGAGCGAAGCTTTTCTGGAAGCGGGGATCCGCTTGCATTTTGCCGGACATATGCACGTGAACGATACGGGTATCTGGGAAGGGAAGGATGGAAAGAAGTTGTATAATATCCAGATTCCTTCATTGGCTACCTACATACCGGCCTATAAGATTCTGACCATTGAAAATAGCGATGACTTTCGGGTGAATACTGTGATGCTCGATTCAGTGGCAGGATTCAATCAGCTGTTTCCCTTGTATCAGGCTGAATATCGTTCGGATTCCTTGAAAGGTCATCTGCCAGTGTGGAACAAGGAAATTCTTTCTTCCCGCACGTATCGTGAATTCTGCGATTACCAGTTCCGTGACTTGGTACGTGTGCGTTTCATTCCGCGCGATTTGCCGGACAGCTGGAAGCCTTACTTGAAGTTTACGGGAGCCCGTTTGTTGCAGGAAGTGGCTGGAGAAGATAAATCGGCGGAGGCCGAGTGGACGCAATGGCGCATGGAAGACATGATTCTCGACCTTTATCGCTTGCGTTATGCCGACCAGCTTGCCTTGAGGGATATTCCGGCATCACGTCTGGCTGCCTATCGTTATTTGTTTGACCGTGCGCAGACCTCTGCATCATCTTCACCGGCGGTGGAATATGTGCGGGATCTTTCTACTTTGTTTCAGAAATTTTTGAATGGGGAACCGTGCGTGAATTTTCGGATTGACCTGAAAAATGAAGATATAGAAGTGGTGGAATAGGCAGCATTTTTATTGTACCTTTTCATTAGATTTATTGTACCTTTTCATTAGAGAATGAAAAGATTTTTGTCTCGTTGATTCTGTTTGTTCGAGAAGTGTAGTAAATACAATCTTAATAGTTGAGAAATATTTCTGTAACAAGGACAATTTACTTTTGCCGTCGAAAAAAGATATTTCTAACTAAAAATTTGTATTATGCTTAATGTACAATCAGAGAGGAAAAGAACATGGATGCAAGGCTTGTGCTTTGTGTTGTTTTTATTGAGTAGTACCTTGGCATTTGCTCAGAACCAGGTGAGAGGTGTGGTAACCGACAAAGCCGGTGAGCCTTTGATCGGGGTAAATGTGCTTGAAAAAGGAACTACGAACGGTACGGTGACAGACATTGACGGGAAATATACAGTAAATGTGCCGAAGGGAAAAACACTGGTGTTTTCTTTTATTGGTTTTGCCACTCAGGAAATAAAGGTCGATTCGAAAGTGTTGAATGTCACTTTGAATGAAGACACCGAGACACTGGATGAGGTAGTGGTGGTTGGTTATGGTAGCATGACACGTAAAGATGTGACCAGTTCCATCACTACGGTGAAAGCGGAAGACTTGAATGTGGGGGTGTATACTTCTCCGGCTCAGTTGCTTCAAGGAAAAGTGCCTGGATTGACTATCGCCAATACGAGTGACCCGAACGGTGCGGCTTCCATTTCCTTGCGTGGTGCTTCTTCACTTCGTACTGGGGAAGCGATGGAACCGTATTATGTGATTGACGGGGTGCCGGGGGTGAGCTTGTCGCTGGTGGCACCGGAAGACATTGAGAGCATTGATGTGTTGCGTGATGCTTCTGCTACTGCTATCTATGGTTCAAAGGCTGCCAATGGAGTTATTATCGTAACTACCAAGAAAGGAAATAAGAATGGCAAAACAAATGTAAGCTATAGCGGATATGTGGCATGGGATAAGACCATGAAAACATTGGACATGATGACGGCCGATGAAGTGCTGGCTTATGCAGATGCAAATGATTTGGACTTGTCCAGTTATTACGATGTGAATCATCCGGCTAATACAGACTGGCAGAATGAAGTGCTTCGCACGGGTTTCAGTCACAATCATAATATTTCAATTAATGGCGGTAATGAAAAGACTTCTTATAATGCGTCTTTAAATTATCTGGATCGTCAGGGAACGGTTCGCGGTACGGGGATGGATCGTCTGACTGCCCGTTCTTTCTTGCAGAGCAAGGCCTTTAATGACCGGCTCGATTTCTCTATTAGTTTGAATGCCAGTGTGACAAACAGCGAAAACGGTCCTACAAGCAATGAAGGAAGAAGCGCACTGGATGCCATGAACTATTATCTGCCGTTGAATCCGGTGACAAACGAAGATGGTTCCTGGTATGGTAGAACTACCTCACAATATTATAATCCGGCTTCACTCATCAATGAAGACCGTTATAAGACTACACAAAAACTGTTGCAGGGAGTGGCTAAGGCTACCGTACATATTCTTGACGGGCTCGACTGGAATTTAAACCTGTCTTACCAGAACGAACAGTATATCTACAATAATTATCATTCTTCAAAGTCGCAGATTGTGGATTATGCTTCCCGTAACGGTCAGGCTGACCGCAGTACGGTAGAAAACATCAAGAAACAGATGGAGACCTATATCAATTGGGACCACACTTTCAATGAGGTGCATAAGGTTGGTGTCATGCTGGGATACTCTTGGGAACAGTCGGACAACAATGATGGTTTTGGTTTGGTGGCCTATAATTTCTATAATGATGATTTGTCATATTATAATATGGCCTTGGCCAATAACATTTCATTGGATGACATTAGTAATTTGAATAGCAGTCACTTGTTGTCTACTCTGCGTATGATTTCGTATTACGGACGTGTGAACTACAGCTATAAGAGTAAATATTTGCTGCAGGCTACGGTACGTCGTGACGGTTCTTCTGCTTTTGGTGTAAACAATCGCTGGGGTACTTTCCCTTCTGTCTCTGCTTCTTGGAGAATCATTGAAGAAGATTTTATGAAAGATCAGAATGTCTTTGACGATTTGAAGTTACGTGTCGGTTATGGAGTCAGCGGTAACTCATTGGGATTTGATGCTTTCTATGCACGTCAGGTATATGGTTCTACCGGTTGGTTTACACCTTCTGCCGGAGGAAATTATCGTGTGTTAGGAGCCACACGTAATGCCAATCCGGATTTGAAGTGGGAAAAGACGGGTATGTTGAATGTCGGTTTGGATTTTGGTTTCTTCAAGAACCGGTTGACAGGTACGATTGAATATTATGACAAACGTACAAGCGATTTGATCTATAACTATAGGGTATCTACCTTGCTTTATCCGTACAGTGAAATGTGGGCCAATGTGGGAGATATCAGTAATAAAGGTTTTGAAATTACCATCAATGCGGTTCCTGTGCAGACAAAAGATTTTACTTGGAGTACGACGCTGAATTTGTCACACAATAAGAATAAAGTGGAGTCTTTGTCTAATTCAGAATATTCGGTGAAATACATTGAAATGGCCGATCCGAACATTAACAGCTATTCTAATAAATATGTACAACGTTTGATGGAAGGTGCTCCGATAGGTCAGTTCTATTTGTGGGAGTGGGCTGGATACGATGAAAATGGCATGTCTGTATTCAATGACTATGATGAGAACGGCAACCTGGTAGGTACGATTGATGCTCCGGATGACGGAGACCGTCGGATGGCAGGTTCTGCACAGCCTAAGCTGACTTATGGATGGAACAATGAATTTACATGGAAAAAATGGTCGTTGAGTGCATTCTTCCAAGGTGTGGCAGGCAATAAGATTTTCAATGCGATTCGTGCTTCTTACAGCGATCCTTCCTTGTTGAGCAGTTTTGGTAAAAATATTCTGGCCGATGTCGCTACGGAACAACATGTCAATGATTCGCGTGCGCAAGCTCCTTCTACCCGCTACTTGGAAAATGGTTCTTACCTACGTTTGTCTACGTTGACGTTAGGGTATAATTTCGGAAAGCTGGGCAATTATGTGAACAATCTGCGTGTGTATGCCACTTGTAACAATGTGTTCACTATTACCGGTTATAAAGGTATTGACCCTGAAGTAAATCTGGGGGGATTGGAACCCGGTATGGATATGCGTAATAGTAACTATCCAAGAACCAGAAGTTTTATGGTGGGCGTAAATATGAACTTCTAATGAAAAGGAGAATAATTTATATGAAAACGAAGATAATGCTTACTTGTGCCTTGGCGGCACTTACCACAATCAGTTGTAATGATTTGGATGTAGATATTAAATCCCAATATACAGAATATCCGATTGATTCGGACATTGCGCTTGAAGCGAGAGTCAGCAATGCCTACTATGCTTTTCGTGCACCCCTGAACAGACGTTACGATGAACTGCTTTCTCTGAGTTCCGATGAATATTCAGCGGTTTGTTTCAATGGCGGATGGCTGGACGGACGTCAGTATTCCAATTGTTCCACTCATTCATGGGAGGCTTCAGCCAATAATAATCAGCTGAATGTATATAGCGATATTCTGGCAGGTATCACTAATTGTAATCAGTTGTTGGAGGATTTGGGAGAGACCAATCCGGAAACTTCTAATCCTGTCCGTGCGGCACGTGCGTTTTATACCTTCCTCTTGATGGATAATTTTGGTGATACGCCGATTGTGGACTACAAACTGACACAAGGCTCAAAGACCATCAATCGCTCTCCGCGTGCAGATGTGGCTCGCTGGATTGAATCCGAGTTGTTGGACGTACGGGATAAATGTCCGAGTGAGGTAAACGAGTCTACTTATGGAACTCCTACCTGTTGGATGGTAGACGCGTTGTTGGCCAAATTGTATATCAACTGGAATGTCTATACACAAGATGTGACCAGTGCCTCTTGGAATCCGAATGCTTCCAATGAAAAATTAGACGATTGCATTGCGGCATGCGACCGGATCATTGAGTCGGGATTATTTAACCTGAACGATGATTACAAAGAAAAATTCATGTACAACAATGGACCTCAGATTAAAGACTTTATTTATGCGGTTCCTTATGAAGCCACTCTTAACCAAGGAATGTGTTATGCACGTTACCGTACCTGGCGATATGGAGGAGCCAATGGTTTCTATACCACCGTGCTGACTCCCAGCTGTGGTGGAAACTTTGCCATGAATCCGGAATTTGCTGATTTGTTCTGTTTGCCGGGCGACCGTCGTAACGATGTGGTAGTGGGTGACCCTTCAAAAGAAACGACTCCGGTGTATGAGTATGATCCGGTGACAGGAGAGGTAACCAATACACCCCACATGTATGAAGGCAAACAGGTGGTTTTTACAAAACATATCACTTTGATTCGTGAAGATGGTGATTTGGATGTAGGAGCTGACGGTACGCGGCAAGGTTATCGTTCCATCAAATTCTATCCAGACCCAAACGATTACAATGTATATGAACGTAATCAGGACAATGACATTCCAATTTTCCGTTATGCAGATATAATTCTGACAAAATGTGAAGCGATTACCCGGGGAGGGGCTGCTACTTTAGGGGATACCCCGAAGAGCTTGTTCAACCAGATTCGTACGTACGTCTCTCCTAATCGTGACGGTTCATTAGACATTGATCATGATCCTTCGTTGCAGGAAATTTTGGATGAACGTGGACGTGAATTCTTGGATGAGCATTGGCGTCGTAATGACTTGATTCGTTTTGGAGATTATGAGCGTGCATGGGGATTCAAATATATCAATCCGGACAACGCTCAATTGACCAGACGTATTTTCCCTTTGAGTCAGGATGTGTTGAACAGTAATACAAACTGGAAACAGAATGCAGGATATTGATCTGAGGATTGATTCTGTATTGTAGGAATAGCTTAAAAAAACTGAAAGCTTCGTGTACAGAGAAGGCAGGTAGAAAACTTGTTTTCTCAGGTACACGGAGCTTTTTATTTTAGTTATTCTGCTATGAAAATCATTTTCTTTTATTTTCGTTGATTTTATAGTAAATAAAAGAAATTTTGTAATTTAGCGGTCAATTTGGAATCTTAAAATAAATTTTGGAGAGCATGAACACACTTTTCAGGCTGTTTGCCTTTGTTATTGTAATTTTTCTGGCGGGTACAAGTGATGCCAAACTGTCAGGAAAAGGCACTTCTACTATGAAAACGATTGAAGTAGTAGTGCATCGTGGAGCTAATTATCTGGCTCCGGAAAATACCGTTCCTTCTGCGCTGAAAGCACTTGAACATGGAGCTACTTGGGTAGAACTGGATGTAAGAAAAAGTAAGGACGGCGTTTTGTATAATTTGCATGATGAAACCTTGGACCGGACAACCGACGGACACGGACCCATCCAGGCGGCTGTCTCAGCTGAAATAGATCGTTTGGATGCTGGATCATGGTTCAGTCCATCCTATCGAGGGGTGAAGCTCCCTCGCATTGAAACGATGCTGGATACGCTGAAGGGAAAAGCAAAAGTCTTTTTTGATGTGAAAAAGGGAACTTCTGTGGGAGAACTGGTGCAACTGGTACGCCAAAAAGGATTTGAACAGCAAAGCTTTTTCTGGTTTGCTGATGCACAGATGATTCCCGAGTTTGTGAAACTGGCTCCTGAGATGAAAATCAAAGTCAATGCTTCTGATATCGCAGGGCTTAAGAAATGGCAGGAAGTTTGTAAACCGGCCTACGTGGAAATAGATCCGGAGAAAATTACCAAGGAGTTTACAAATTACTGTCGTAAGAATGGCATTCTCATCATGGCTGCCATACAGAATGGAAATGAGGAAGCATACCAGAAAGCGATTCAGGCTCAACCGGATTTGGTCAATATTGACCAGCCGGAACTTTGGGAACGCGTAGTAGCTGAAAGTAAAGGTATACATGAATATGATTACGCTTCTTATGTTGACCCGCGCATCGGGTCGGAAGGACTGGGACGTGTATTTATCGGGCCGTCGTGTCCGTTTGGAATGGTGAAACCTTCACCGGATTGTACACCTTCGCCCAACAGTGGATGGTTGCCGATGCCGGAACGGGTGGACGGCTTTGCGCAGGTACACGTCAGCGGTACGGGTGGCGGACCGAAATACGGTAATGTGCTGGTGATGCCGTTTGGTGACGGTATGGACCGTGTAAGCCACATTGATTACCGTGACTACGAAACCATTCAGTTGGGATATTATGATACCCGTTTCAAACAGAGTGGTATTCGTACGGAAATCACTACTTCGAACCGGGCTTCTTTCTATCGTTTCACGTATCCGGAAGATTCTTTGAAGTCGTTGGCAGTGGATGCCGGTTTCTTCTTAGGGGAAAGCCCAATTCCAGATGAACGGGAAGCACAGCAGTTTGTCGGATCTGAAATACAGGTGTTGTCAGACCATGAAGTGGTGGGTTACACCCGTATTCGTGGCGGCTGGAATAATGGAAAGGCGTATACGGTGTATTTCTATGCGGAAACCGACCGCCCGTTTGTGCAGTCACTCACGTGGAAAGGTAACCGTATCACTGATGCACAGTCGCAGTATGATTCAGCCGAAAAAACCGGGGCTTTGTTGCGCTTTGCGAAATCTGACAAGGTGGTACAGCTGAAAGTGGGCATCTCTTTCCTGAGCAGCCAGAAGGCTAAGTTCAATGCCCATTCAGAAATTCCTCACTGGTCGTTCGAAGAGGTGCATAATGGCGTGTTGGCGCAGTGGGAAGATCTGTTCCAGAAAATAGAAATCGATCCGTCTACTCCGGATGCGAAGAAACGGATGTTCTATACTGCTTTGTATCACACTATGCTGATGCCGGTGGATCGTTCAGGGGAAAATCCACTTTGGAGCGATCCGGAACCTTACTATGACGACTTTTATGCCATCTGGGATACGTATCGTAGCTCTTTCCCGTTGATTACCTTGATTGACCCACAACGTCAGGTGGATATCGTACGTTCTCTGATTAATATTTACAAACGTGACGGTTATATGCCGGATTCTCGTAGCGGAAACAGCAACGGACGCACACAGGGAGGTTCCAATGCGGAAATCGTGATTGCCGATGCCTTCGTGAAAGGATTGAAAGGGATTGATTACGAATTGGGCTTGCAGGCCATGTTGAAGGATGCCACAGTCCCTCCTGGTGGCAATGAAGAAGCTGAAGGACGCGGAGGACTGATTCCTTATCTGGAACTGGGTTACATTCCTCACGGTATTGACCGGGCCGGTAACCGTACCATTGAATATTCCTATTGTGATTATGCCATTGCACAGGTGGCCAAAGGGCTGGGCAAGGAGGACTTGTATCAGCAATATATGAAACAGTCTGAGAACTGGAAGAACCTGTGGCGCAGTGATTACGAGCATGCAGGAGCCAAAGGTTTCATTATGCCGCGCGACAAGGAAGGTAACTGGTTGGATTCCATTCCTATCGGTCATTCTACCCGTTGGCAGCCGAAATTCAAATATACACCGGTCATTTTCGAAGGGCCGTGGTACACGAAGTGGTGGAGCATGTTTTTCTATGAAGCCAGTTCGTGGGAATATTCCTTGAGCATTCCGCACGATGTGCCGGGCTTGATTGAAAAATGCGGGGGAGCTGAGGCTTTTGAGAAACGCTTGGATATTTTCTTCGACAAGGGCTTCTTCAATGTCAACAACGAACCTTCGTTCTTGACTTCTGGTCTGTATCACTGGCTCGGAAAGCCGTGGCGTACGAGCGAACGTATTCGCGAAATCATTGCGAAGAATTACAATGACGGTCCGATAGGTTTGCCGGGTAATGACGATTCAGGAGCTATGTCATCTTGGCTGGCTTTCCACATGGTAGGTTTGTATCCCAATGCCGGACAGGACTACTACTTGATTCACACGCCGTTGCTGGATTCTGCTACCTTCCATCTTGCAGGCGGTAAAGATTTCAAGATTATCGCAGAGGGACTTTCTGAAAAGAACTGCTACATTCAGAGCGTGATGTTGAATGGAAAGGATTATCCATATTCTACGTTGCGCCACAAGGATGTCATTGCCGGTGGTGAACTGGTATTGAAAATGGGAAAGAAACCCGGAAACTGGGGAAAGGAAATGGGACTGGATAAATAAAGAATGCGTATGAAAAAGAAATATCTTATCGGTTTTTTTGCGGCATGCCTGTTGGGTACGGGCATGCTGCCGGCACAGACCGTAGTGTCAGACACATTGAAGTTCGTGTTTAAGTTGCACGGACAGACCCGCCGTTATCAGGTGGTTTTCTGTGAACAGGGTGACCACTTGCAGATGAATTGGGGTATAGAACGCAACATGCACTGGCAGTCGGGCAGTTACACTATGACACCGAAGGGTTTGGAAAGTGGAAGCCAGTTGTGCTTCTTGCAGCCGGAAGATGGAAATCACTTGCAGCTGTCGGATGCGGAAACCGTATATGTAGTGTCACAGAAAGCATTGAAGCAGTTGAAGGAGACCGGAAGCATGGATTTTAACCACACAATCTATGACCGGGCGGAAGATGCGTCGGAGAAGAATGCTGGGCGTCCGTTACTTCATGTGGTCGACCGTTACGAAGGCGGAGAGATGTGGATATGGGACAATCCGTCGCTGCCCATCATCTGGCGGATGGCCAACAATCCGCTGGAAGTGAACTGGCAGGTGGAATTGATGAAGAAGTGAGGAAATAGAATATATCGCAGATTTTGTTTTTTTGTCGTACCTTTGCAGGGCAAAAACGGAAAGAATTTAATCATGCATACAAGAGAAGAAAAATTGGAAGCGTTCGGACGTCTGCTCGACGTGCTGGACGAATTGAGGGTGAAATGCCCGTGGGACCGCAAACAGACCAACGAGAGTCTGCGTCCGAACACCATTGAAGAAGTGTATGAACTCTGTGATGCCCTGATGAAGGACGACAAGAAAAACATCTGCAAGGAATTGGGCGACGTGTTGCTCCATGTGGTGTTCTATGCCAAGATTGGCAGTGAGACCGGCGACTTTGACATCAAGGACGTGTGCGACAAGTTGTGCGACAAACTGATATTCCGTCATCCGCACGTGTTTGGAGAAGTGAAGGCTGATACGGCGGAACAGGTATCCGAAAACTGGGAGCAGATTAAACTGAAGGAAAAGGACGGCAACAAGTCGGTCTTGAGCGGTGTGCCCGAGGCACTTCCTTCTCTAATTAAGGCCTATCGTATTCAGGACAAGGCCCGCAATGTAGGCTTCGATTGGGAAGAACGTGAGCAGGTGTGGAACAAGGTAAAAGAAGAAATCGGAGAGTTTGAGGCAGAAGTAGGGCAGATGGACAAAGACAAGGCAGAGGCCGAGTTCGGTGACGTGATGTTCAGCTTGATCAATGCAGCCCGGCTCTATAAAATCAATCCGGACAATGCGTTGGAGCGGACCAATCAGAAGTTTATCCGCCGTTTCAATTATCTGGAAGCACATACCATCAAGGAAGGAAAGAATCTGAATGATATGTCGCTGGAAGAGATGGATGCCATCTGGAACGAAGCAAAGGCGAAAGGTCTCTGACAAGGGAATGCACCTGCAATGTGTTTCAAAATGTCGTTCTTTTAATATCAATAGATATTTTCAGAAAAATATCTTTCTGAGAGAGTGACATATTGAAGCTTTTTTCTACCTTTGCGAAACATAAACAAGAAATTTAAAAAGACAATGGTGAACAAAGCTATTATTACAGTCGTAGGAAAGGATACTGTGGGTATTATTGCTCAGGTATGTACCTATTTGGCAGAAAACAAAGTGAATATTCTGGATATCTCACAGACTATTGTGCAGGAATATTTCACGATGATGATGATTGTGGACATGACCAAGCTGGAAAAGCCTTTTGAACAGGTCGTTACCGAGCTGACCAATGTCGGTGCGGAAATCGGGGTACAGATTAAGTGCCAGCGTGAGGAAATCTTTGACAAAATGCATCGTATCTAACGAAAAGGAGAAACGGTATGATCAATATAACAGAGGTTCTTGAAACCAACAAGATGATAGAGCAGGAAAACTTGGATGTGCGTACCATTACGATGGGTATCAACCTGTTGGATTGTGCGGACAGCAACTTGGAGGTGCTTTGTCAGAATATATACAACAAGATTACCGGACTGGCAAAAGACCTGGTCAGAACGGGAGAAGATATTTCTAAGGAATTTGGTATTCCTATCGTGAACAAGCGTATTTCCATCACACCGATTGCTTTGGTAGGTGGTACAGCTTGTAAAACACCGGAAGATTATGTGCAGATTGCCAAAACATTGGACAAGGCGGCTGGAGAGTTGGGAGTTAACTTCATTGGAGGTTACTCTGCCATTGTATCCAAGGGAATGAGTCGCAGCGATGAGTTGCTGATTCGTTCTATTCCGAAAGCACTGGCTTGTACGGAACGTATCTGTAGCTCTGTGAATGTAGGTTCTACCAAGACGGGCATTAATATGGATGCCGTAAAGCTCATGGGTGAAATCGTGAAGGAAACGGCTGAAATGACCAAGGAACGTGATTCGTTGGGTTGTGCCAAACTGGTGGTGCTCTGCAATGCCCCTGACGACAATCCGTTTATGGCAGGTGCTTTCCACGGGGTTTCCGAACCGGATGCGGTAATTAATGTCGGTGTCAGCGGTCCGGGCGTGGTGAAATATGCCTTGGAGCAGATTCGTGGAAAAAGTTTTGAAGTGCTTTGTGAAACCATCAAGCGTACGGCTTTCAAAATTACCCGTGTGGGACAGCTGGTAGCACAGGAAGCTTCACGCCGTTTGAACGTACCGTTCGGTATCATCGACCTTTCATTGGCTCCGACGCCGGCGGTGGGCGACAGTGTGGCTGAAATTCTGCAGGAAATTGGATTGGATTATCCGGGAGCTCCGGGCACCACGGCTGCTTTGGCTTTGCTGAACGATCAAGTGAAAAAAGGTGGCGTAATGGCTTCTTCGTATGTGGGCGGACTGAGCGGTGCCTTTATTCCGGTCAGTGAAGACCAAGGAATGATTGATGCCGTAGAAGCTGGTGCTTTGACCATTGAGAAGCTGGAAGCCATGACTTGTGTCTGCTCAGTAGGGCTGGATATGATTGCCATTCCGGGAAGTACTTCTGCCGCTACGATTTCGGGTATAATTGCCGATGAGGCAGCCATTGGAATGGTGAACCAGAAGACCACGGCGGTGCGCGTGATTCCGGTTGTAGGCAAGGAAGTGGGCGATACGGTGGAATTCGGCGGCTTGCTGGGATATGCCCCGGTAATGCCGGTCAACCGTTACAGCTGTGAGGCATTCGTGAACCGTGGCGGACGGATTCCGGCTCCGATTCATAGCTTTAAGAACTGATGTCGAAATAAAATAACAGATAGAAAAGAGGGAGGCTCAGCTGGTTGGACAACCGTTGAGCCTCCCTTTCTCTTATAACCTTAATACGATGGTAATTGTATTTACTCTTTTCATATAACAACAGAAGGCGGAAAATGTTTTGCCGGAGGGCAGAAAAGTTTAGGACACTGCCGGATTTGTACTATCTTTGCGACGGAAATATTTAAACCTGTATGACAGATTATTTGAATGAACTGAATGACAGTCAGCGCGAGGCAGTGATGTACAACGAAGGCCCTTCTCTGGTGATTGCCGGAGCCGGTTCCGGAAAGACGCGCGTGCTGACTTACAAGATAGCCTATCTGCTGGACAACGGGTATGAACCGTGGTCCATTTTGGCATTGACCTTTACCAACAAGGCGGCCCGCGAGATGAAGGAGCGTATCGCCCGTCAGGTGGGGCCGGAGCGTGCCCGTTATCTCTGGATGGGAACTTTCCATTCCATCTTTTCCCGTATTCTGCGGGCGGAGGCTGAAGCGCTGGGCTTTACGTCCAATTTCACGATTTACGACGCGACGGATTCCAAGAGCTTGGTAAAGACCATTATTAAGGAAATGAACCTGGACGACAAGGTGTACAAGCCGGGTATGGTGCAAGGGCGCATCAGTCAGGCAAAGAATCACTTGGTGCTGCCGGAGGCATACGCGGCCAATGCCGAACTGGTGGAAGCGGACCAGGCAGCGAAGGTGCCGTTAGTGCGGGAGATTTACGCACGCTACTGGAACCGCTGCCGGCAGAGTGACGCCATGGATTTCGACGACCTGCTGCTGTATACCTATTTGTTGTTTCACACGCGTCCGGACATCTGCGACAAGTATGCGGCACGTTTCCGTTATATTCTGGTGGACGAGTACCAGGACACGAACTTTGCCCAGCACAGCATTGTGCTCCAGCTTACGCAGAAACAGCAGTTCGTGTGCGTGGTGGGCGATGATGCGCAGAGTATCTATTCCTTCCGTGGGGCCAACATCGACAATATCCTGAATTTTACCCGTACCTATAAAAATGCCCGTCTGTTCAAGCTGGAGCAGAATTACCGTTCCACACAGACCATTGTCAACGCGGCCAACAGCCTGATTGCAAAAAACCGCGACCAGATTCGGAAGGATGTCTTTTCGGAAAAGGACAAAGGGGAGCCTATCGGGGTGTTTGCAGCCTACAGCGACGTGGAAGAAGGGGAGATTGTGGCCAACAAGATTGTGCAGTTGCATGCGAAGGAAGACTATGCCTATCACGACTGTGCTATTCTGTACCGTACGAATGCCCAGAGCCGTATCTTTGAAGAGGCGTTGCGCAAGCGTGGCATTCCGTACCGTATTTATGGGGGACTGTCGTTCTACCAGCGCAAGGAAGTGAAAGACGTGGTGGCTTATTTCCGATTGGTGGTGAATCCGAACGATGAAGAGGCTTTCAAGCGGGTCATTAATTATCCGGCACGGGGTATCGGGAATACTACATTAGGGAAGCTGGTGGAGGCGGCCACCCGTTATCAGGTAAGTTTGTGGAAGGTGTTGTGCGAACCGCTGAGTTACGGACTGACATTGAACAAGGGTACCCACACCAAGTTGCAGGGCTTCCGCGATTTGATTGCGGAGTTTGTGACGATGGCCCAGAAGAAGGATGCCTATACGGTGGGCATGGAATTGGTACGTCGTTCAGGCATCATGGCGGAGATTTACCAGGACCGCTCGCCGGAGAACTTGAGCCGGCAGGAAAACATCGAGGAATTGATGAATGGTATGCGTGATTTCTGTGAGGGACGACAGGAGGAGGGGAATCCCCATCTGTTGCTGACCGATTACTTGTCGGAGATTGCCTTGCTGACCGACCAGGATGAAGACAAGGGAGAAACACAGTCGAAGGTAACGCTGATGACCATCCATTCGGCCAAGGGACTGGAGTTCCGCAATGTGTTTGTGGTGGGGATGGAAGAGAACCTGTTTCCCAGTCCGCTGTCGTCGGCATCTTATCGGGCGTTGGAAGAGGAGAGACGCCTGTTTTATGTAGCCGTCACCCGGGCAGAAGATCACTGCTACCTGTCGTATGCCAAGAGCCGTTTCAAGTATGGCAAGATGGAGTTCTGTAATCCGAGCCGTTTCCTGAAAGATATTGACGTGCGTTACCTGAAACTGCCGCAGGAGGAACTGATGTCCGGACGCATTGAGGAGACGGCCAGCCGTTTCCGGAAGGAGGCCAGTCGCGCTTCTTACGAACGTGAACCTCGTGAAAGCGGACCGTCGATGTTCGACGGAGGTCCGATGCCGGAAGAACCCCATCGCTTTGTGCCTCCTCGTACGTTGCGGCGGATTCCCGAGGCAGCTCCATCGGCTACGCCGTCACGTCCGTCGGCTGGAGGATTGTCGGCGGGTATGTGGATAGAGCACGAGCGTTTCGGCAAGGGAGAAGTGACCAAGGTAGAAGGCAGCGGAGACAACTGCAAGGCGACGGTGCAGTTCCAGCATGCCGGGGTGAAACAGCTGTTGCTGAAGTTCGCCCGTTTTAAAGTAATTGATGAAACAAATAAATAAGAAAGACAATGATAAAAGACTGGGACAAGATACCCTCTCCGTGTTATGTCATGGAGGAGGAGTTGCTGAGAAAGAATCTTACGCTGATCAAGCACGTGGCCGATACGGCAGGGGGGGAAATCATTCTGGCATTTAAAGCTTTTGCCATGTGGAAATCGTTCCCGATATTCCGGGAATACATCCGTTACACCACGGCCAGTTCCGAATACGAGGCTCGTCTGGCTTTTGAAGAATTCGGCAGCAAGGCGCATACCTATTCGCCGGCTTATACGGCACAGAACTTTCCGGCTTTCCTGAAATACAGCAGCCACATCACCTTCAACTCGCTGTCACAGTTTGAACGGTTCTATCCGATGGCCAAGGCGAATCCGGAACCGGTGTCCTGCGGCATCCGTGTCAATCCCGAATATTCGGAAGTGGAGGTGGAGCTGTACAATCCTTGTGCACCGGGCACCCGTTTCGGCGTGACGGCCGATTTGCTGCCGGAGCAGTTGCCGGAAGGAATTGAAGGGTTCCACTGTCATTGCCATTGCGAATCGAGTTCCTATGAGCTGGAACGCACGCTTCAGCATATTGAGGAGAAATTCAGTCGCTGGTTCCCGCAGTTGAAATGGCTGAATTTGGGAGGAGGCCATCTGATGACACGGGCTGATTACGACGTGGACTATCTGATTCGCCTGTTGCGAGGACTGAAATCGCGTTATCCGCACTTGCAAATCATCTTGGAACCGGGTTCGGCCTTCACCTGGCAGACAGGTCCGCTGGTAGCCTCTGTAGTCGATGTGGTAGAAAACCGGGGCATACGGACAGCCATTCTCGATGTCAGCTTCACCTGCCATATGCCCGACTGTCTGGAGATGCCTTACCAGCCACGGGTGCGTGATGCCGAGTCGTTGCCGGCTGATGCTGTGAAAACCGCTCCGAAAGAAGAGCATGTGTATCGCCTGGGCGGAAACAGTTGCCTGAGTGGGGACTACATGGGTAGCTGGAAGTTCGACCATGAGCTGCAGGTGGGTGAGCGGATTGTGTTTGAAGACATGATTCACTATACCATGGTCAAGACGAATATGTTCAATGGTATCCACCATCCGTCGATAGCCATTCTGCATACCGACGGCGAACTGGAAGTGTATCGTACTTTCCATTATGAAGACTATCGCGACCGGATGTGTTGACCCTGTTTAAAAACGTCTAAGCGTTTGCTGGAAAACGCTTAGGCGTTTTAGTTCAAACGCAAGTGCGTTTGAGTCAAAACACAAGGACGTTTGGATTAAAACGCAAGTACGTTTTCGTTCAAACGTCCTTGCGTTTTTTTTGAAGGATGCAAAGGCTTTCTTTTGTCTCTCAAAAAGTCTTCATTTCCAACTTCTTCCGCTCGAAAATGCGGCAGGAGTGCCTTGGGGCGGCGAAATGGCTTCACTCAAAAATGTCACTTTTTTTCAAAAAAGATGCCCGATAGTTTTGGTAGTTTCAAAAAAAGGACTACCTTTGCACTCGCAATCGGGAAAATGATGAACGGTTGTAGAAATGATGCGGAAATAGCTCAGTTGGTAGAGCATAA
>ULLE01005977.1_pt1 | contig 37594 bp, 56 predicted proteins | sample 1951331 | NCBI WGS metagenome assembly ULLE01 (sample SAMEA4835518, study PRJEB28245) | human gut metagenome | biome: gut microbiome; material: fecal sample | place: Denmark | collected 2008
TTATTAATATTTTAGTTGTAGTTACAAGATACTTTGGTGGAATTCTCTTAGGGACAGGAGGATTAGTTAAAGCTTATTCTGAAGCGACTCAAAAAGTTATAGAAAAATCCGAAATTGTAATAGAAGAAGAGGGAATAGAATTAGAAATTGAATTAAATTACAAAGATTTAGAAAATTTTAAATATTATTGTAATAAAAATAATATTAATATAATAGATGTAAAATATAGTGACCTTGCGACATGCTTAATAGAGGCGAATTTTGTCGAAAAAGAAAATATAACATCGAATACCAATTTGAACATACAAAAATACAAAATAATACGAAAAAAATATATAAGAAAAAACGTTGAAAAATAAATACTTGAAAAGGAAGTTGGAAAAAAATACCAAAAAAGCTATTGCAAATTTTTTCCAAACATAATATAATTCGAACTGTAAAAAAATTACAAAAATTTTTATTAGGGGGAAATGAATGTGAGCGATAATATTAAGATATTAATAGCAGATGACAATTACGATTTTGCAATGACATTGATGGGATACTTGGAAAGAGAAGAAGGAATGGAAATAGTTGGACGTGCCAAAGATGGAAGTGAGGCTTACCAAATGATAATGGAAAAATGTCCAGACGTAGTTTTATTAGACATGATAATGCCACATGTTGATGGATTAGGAGTTTTAGAAAGAGTAAACGACTCAAAATTGGAGAAAAGACCATTATTTATAATGTTGTCAGCAGTGGGACAAGACAAAATTACGCAAAAAGCAATAAGCTTAGGTGCGCAATATTACATAGTAAAGCCATTTGAAATAAAACTATTAATAAAAAGAATAAAAGAGCTTAAATTTTATCAACCTGCACCAATAAAAGGAAATTATATGACAAGGGAATTAAAAACACAGTATATAGATATTGCGCCAGAAGACAAAAAAAATGAAGAGAATTTGGAAGCTCTTGTAACAAATGTAATACATGAAGTTGGCGTTCCAGCACACATAAAGGGTTACCAATATTTAAGAGAAGCAATAATGATGGTTATAGGAGACATAGATGTAATTAATCAAATAACAAAACAATTATATCCAGATATAGCAAGAAAATACAAAACAACACCATCAAGAGTAGAAAGAGCAATAAGACATGCTATAGAAGTTGCATGGGGAAGAGGACAACAAGATACAGTAGAAAACATATTTGGATATACGGTATCAGCAGCAAAAGGAAAACCTACAAATAGCGAATTTATAGCAATGATAGCTGATAAACTAAGACTGGAATTGAAGACAGCATAAAACCACATAACTGTTACTAGTCAAAACTAAAAATTGCTAAAATGTATTGACAATTTTAATTGACCATTCTACAAAGGTTAAATTAAATGTTACTAGTCTTAGAATTAAAAAAATGTTAAAATGTACGGGCGATTTTAATCGCCCGTTTAACTAAATTATTTAATCCTCTAAAAACACTAGATAATATTAAACTAATGTGATATAATACATATTAATAGGTGCAAAAGATAGGAGAGGATAATATGCAAAGTAAATATGGTAAAGTATTAACAATATTATTAATTGTTTTAATTATTGCAATAATAGGAATATTAATTTTTTTAGGAGCAAAATATTATAAGGATTATGAGAAAGCAAAAGAAACTCAAGGTGTAATACACCAATTTGATGATCATCTTGATAATGATACTAATCAAAACAACACACCAAGCGGCGGCGAAGATATTACACCAGATATAGACCTAAATGAATTAATAGCTTCAAACAATAACAACGGGAATAGTGGAGATAGCTCAAAAGTAACTTATAGAGGCTATGAAGTAATGGGAAAAATTAAAATTCCAACTACAGGTTTAGAAACTATAATTTTAGAAAAAGTAACGCCAAGTTCTATAGAGTCATCAGTAGCAATTCTTTATGGACCAGGACTTAATAAGGTTGGAAATACAGTAATAGTAGGACATAATTATAGAAATGGTCAAATGTTTTCAAACAATAAAAACTTATCTATAGGAGATAAGATATATATAACAGACAAGACCGGAACAGAAGTTGCATATACAATAACAAAAAAATATCAAACGTCAGCTCAAGATTTTAATTATGCAACAAGAGATGTACAGGGAAGAAGAGAAATATCACTTTCAACATGTACAGACGACTCAAGTGGAAGGTTAATAATATGGGCTGCAGCAGACTAAAAAAATGAGTAAAAAATGTATGGGCGATTTTATCGCCCGCCATTCATATAAAAATATAAAGAACAACAATAGGAAAATGTAGGGGCGATTTTAATCGCCCGCAAATTTGAATAAAAAATGAAAAAAATTTTAAAAAACTATTGACATATTAAAATAAATACTTTATACTTATACTTGCGTTGAACAAATGCGCCCTTAGCTCAGTTGGTCAGAGCAACCGGCTCATAACCGGTGGGTCCAAGGTTCGAATCCTTGAGGGCGCACCATTTTTGTATTTTAATATAAAAATGTAAATAAAAGGGTAGGTGGCCGAGTGGCTAAAGGCGGCAGACTGTAAATCTGTTCTCGAAAGGGTACGATGGTTCGAATCCATCCCTGCCCACCACTATGAAAATCGTAGAAATACTGAGAAATCAGCAAGTCTACGATTTTTATAATGCAATTTTAATGCAACTAGATATTATTAATGTAATTTATATAGTTATCTAATGCATTAACTTTAAATTTATTAAATATAGTTGTATATGTATTGATTGTTATAGAAATATTCTTATGACCAAGTAGTTTTTGCAATACTTCTGCAGGAACACCAGCTTCAATACAACGAGTTGCATATGTATGTCTTAACATATGAGTATTAACATTACTTGTTTTTAAATTAATAAGTTTATCGTTGCCATCTTTATCGGTTCCTTTTTTCTTTTTAATTATAATTACTTTTATGTTTGCATTTTTACATATCTTTTTGAAATGAATATTTATTGTGCTAGGGGCAATGATAGTTTTATTAGACTGACAAAATAGAAGATCATTGTTATTTGAAACATAATTTGCTATACAATCTTTTAGAATAGGCTCTAAGATAGAAGTAATTGGAATATCACGTGTGGATTCATAAGTTTTAGTCGTTCCTCCAATTTTTACTTTTCCATTTCTATCTTTGGTTAAAGTATTAGTTATATGTATTAGTTTATTATCAAAATCTATATCTGCAGATGTAAGAGCAAGGATTTCTCCTATTCTCATACCAGAGTGGATTGCAATTAAAAAGATATTTTTATATGGTTCGCCTTTTAATGCTTCAATAAATGCTTTTTGTTCCTCAATACTTAAAGCATCTATTTTTTTATCTTGCTTTGTAGATTTTGGCTTTAAAACATTTAGTAAAGGATTTTTAGATATAATTTCTCTTTTTATTCCTTCCTTAAAAATACTTCCTAACATCTCATAAATTTTATCGATATATGAATTAGCATAGTTCTTTTGATTATTCATAAAATCCTGTAATTGATATACTTCAATCTTCTGAATTGGAATATCACCGATAGAACTACATTTTATAATATTAAAAGTACCTAATGCTCTTCCATAAGTAGCTTCTGTAATTCTATTTGATTCAAATTTAACATCAATAAGAGATTGGCCTAATTGTGATATAGTAATATCAGATTTATTTATAAAAGAACTATTTTGAACATCAGCTAAAGCTGTTGTCATTTTTTCTTTTACTTCTTTTCTAGTATTTCCATATACAGATTTACGATTTAATTTTCCGTCTAATTTTCGACCTGCAGTAAATTGTCCAACCCATTTGTTTAGCTTTTCACTATAGTAAATAGTACCTTCGCCATTTCCTCTTTTTGCCATAAATACCTCCCTACAAATAAAACTGCTATTCAAAGCAGTTTATCGTTTGTTCTCCATATTTTCCTTTATAAAATTCTATTGTTTCAGCCATATATTTGACTGTAACTTCAAAATGTTCTGCAAGAGCATAAACTGTATTAATTCCGTTTCAAAATGGCTAATTTTAAATTCTCGTAAGGAATTAGCACCATTCTTGCATACTTTTTAGCTCTATATTCTTGCTTAGATATTAAAGTTGTATCTGTACAATTGATAGGATAAATTGCATCTTGATAATAATGTCCTAATTCTTCTGCTAAAGTTTCTTTTTCTATATATGAATTATCAATATTTTTATAGTTTAAACCTATTGCATTTATTTTATCTATGTTAATAAAACAGCCATAAGCATTTTCTATATAATAATCATATATTTTTATCTTTTCTTTATCTGCTATATTATATAAATCACTTAGATTCATTTTTTTTATCTCCAACATCTTTTTTATTATCTTTCATAATTACTTCTAATAAACCTTTTATTTGTTGTTTTTGAGTTTCTGTAGGTGGGGTGTAGTCTTTCATATTAAATCCTATTTTAGCAAGTCCAAACGGGTCTTCTTGTTTTGGGTTTCGTATATCGGATTTGCCTAATAGATAATCTGTTGAAACATTAAAAAGATTAGCAAAGTCTTTGACTAAATCTAATGATTTAGGCTCGTACATACTAGTTTCATATCTTGATAGTGCACCAGAAGAAATGTTGAGTTTTTCACAAACATATTCTTGAGTCCACTTATTTTCAACTCTTAATTGCTTTATTCTTTCTCCAAATATCATATAAATACCAACCTTTCTTACAATATTATACTTTCATTTTATGAAAAAAGCAAATTGATTTCAGTAAATGAAAAAAAGTTTAAAAATTTTTAAAAAAAGTATTGACAAATTTCAGATAATGAAATAATATATGTTCAGAAACTGAAAGGAGGCAGAAAAATGTATGAAAAGTTAAAGGAAATCAGAGAAAAAAAAGGATATACAATTGAAGACATGGCACAAATAATTGACAAATCTCCTTGTAATTATTTTAAAAAAGAAAACGGAGATGTTAAATTTTCAGTAAATGAAGCATTGAAAATATCTAAGTTTTTGAAATGCAAAGTTGAGAATATTTTTTTTAAAGAAGAACTTTCAGAAAGTGAAATAAAATAAAAATAGAAACATCTATGGACGAGATTAGAAAGGAGATGAGAATATGCAAGAGAAAAAATCAATAAAAACATTTAATGAATTACCAGAAACAATAACACCATTAGATTATGCAGACTGGAGAGGTATAGGAGAAAGTAAAGCAAGAGAAATATTTAACAGAAAAGATTTTCCAAGAATAAAAGGAACAGGAGTAAAACAATTAGCAGATAAGAGAGCAGTATTTCTATATGATTTAGGACTTAAAGAAGAAGAAAAGCAAAATACACTTAAAGAAATAGCAAAATTAATATTAACTTAAGAAAGAAGGTGTAACAAATGATAAGTTATTTAATAGACGTATTTTTATGCAGTATGGTAGTAGTAGCAGAGCTAGTAGGAACAATTATATTAGCAATAGCAACAGAAGTGATGGTTTATAAAGTTTTCAAGATCAATCTATATCAAGAAATCTGGAAAGGCTTAAATGGATTAGACAGAAAACTGAATAAAATATTGGGATAGAAAGGAGGGAAAAAAGTGGAAGAAATTCAAAAAAATAGTGGCAATGTAAAAGTATACATTAACCACAAATATTGTTTAATAACCAGTAAAAGTATGATTATTAAATCTCAAACTGATAAGAACCGTCAGGCATTTGTTTTAATTTCTTAGAGGTAATTATATAAAAAACAAATTTAAAAGTAAAGGAGGGAAGAGAGATGCAAGTATTTATAGGCATAATTTTAGGGTTTGTTGTGGCAATTATTGTGATGATAGTTACAGGATTTGGACAAGATCCATATTTAATTAGGGAAATAGATGAACAAACTGATGTTGTTAAGAAGATTAGTAAATTTGCTAATTGTTTGATTGATACTGAAATTTCTGGACTAAACGATATAAAAGAAATATTAGATATAACAACACTAAGTGAAGAGGAGAAGAGTCAACATATACAGATAATAACAGATGTACACATAAAACATTTATTAACATATTCAGAAAAAATAAAAGTACTATCTGACAGAAGAAAAGATAATTCCAGATAGTACGAAACTCATTAATTAAACATGACTATATTAATAGTAGCACAGAAAATAAAAAAATGCAAGGGGAGTTTTTCCAAATGCAAACTACACGGAACAATTAATGATATAAGCATAGATTTTAATACGCGAAAACCTAAAATAAGCCTTTTATTAGATACAAATGAGTTAAGTATAGTAGAAGAACTAAAAAACGAAAATAAGCTAAATATTGAGCTAAAAAAATATCGTAAACCTCGTAGCCTCGACGCAAATAAATACTTTTGGAAATTGCTTCAAGAGGTTTGCGATTATAAAGACATAGACACAATAGCAGATTACAAACGCAGAGTAAAAGAATTAGGAATATTTAAGCAATTTAAGATAATGACACAAGATGTAAAGACCTTTGAAAAAATATGGACTGATAGAGGAATAGCTTGGTTTTGTGAAATAGTAGATACAACATACATAGGAGATACAGAATTTAAAATTATAAATGCATATTATGGCTCGAGTTCGTACAATAGCAAGCAGATGAGTAGATTAATAGATAATCTAGTTCAAGATTGCAAAGCTGTAGGAATAGAGACGAAGCCACAAGCAGAAATAGATAGTTTATTAAAACAGTGGGATTGTGGCACTAGATAGCAACGGCTATAAATTAAGCTAGTGCCACAAAAGGCCCCATAAAGAGGTAAAAAAATGATAGTAACAGATTTATCAAACAGTTTTAATCCAGTACCTAAAAAAAAGACAGAAAAGAAAAAAGAAGTTACAACAATTAAAAAGAAAAGCAAGAAGTTAGCAAAGCTAGAGAAAAACAGATTTAGCATAATAACAAAAGACTTAGAACATTGTTATTTATGTGGAAGTAAGAAACAAGACTTTCACGAACTAATAGAAGGTAAAAATAGACAAGTTAGTATGAAGTATGGATTAGTAATACCAATTTGCCGAAAATGTCACGAAATAGTGACAAATGATAAAACTTTACAGGATAAATTGCATAAAGTCGCACAAAAAGAGTTCAAAAAGCATTACAAGTCAGAAAACTTTATACAAGTATTTGATAAAAATTATTTATAAAAATTAGGAGGAATGAAAATGGAATTTAGAGTTGGAGATAAAGTAAAAATAATAAGTAAAAAAAATGGTGATCAATATATCACTTATGGAGTAGAAAAAACATTCACAAAATCAGATTTAAAAGACGGAGATAAATGCACATTAAAGAATGGACAAGTTATATTTGTTGATAAGACTTCAAATTATGGTTTTAACAGCATTGATGCACAATTAAAATACTTTAATGATGACGTAAGTATTGTAAAAGTAGAAAGACCAGTAAAATATGAGACACTATTTGAAAGAGAAGAAGAAATACTAGACGAGACAGAAAAGAGATATTTATCAAACGTAATTAAACCTTTTAGAGACAAGGTAAAAGCTATAGAAAAAGTTTCATACTCTAGAGAGTTCATAAAAATATATATAAAAGAAGATGAACTTACCATATTACCATATTTTGAAAAAGGTACAATGTACAAAGGAATGAAAGAAAATAAAGAATACACATTAAAAGAATTAGGATTATAACAACAAGGGCTAGACATAAGTTTTAGCCCTTGTTTTTACGAAAGGAGAAATACATGTACAGTGTTTTTATTATAAATTCAGATAATGTATGTGATTATATATATAATTCAGCAGATGGAATTAGATACAACGATGTAAGCCAAGAGGAATTAGATTTTTTATTAAAAATATCGTTAAAACTTAATTATTCAGTAGTAGTACAAAAAAACGATGAAGAGGTCAGATAGTATGGAAGGTTGGATAAAAGTACATAGAAAATTAGTTGATTGGGAATGGTACAACGACATAAATGTAAAAGTAGTATTTCTTCATCTCTTACTAACTGCTAACCACAAAGAAAAACAATGGAAAGGACAAACTATTTTAAGAGGACAAAAGCTAACATCAATAGAACATCTTGCAGATGATGTAGGTCTAACAATTCAACAGACGAGAACAGCATTAAAAAAGCTAAAATCAACACACGAGATAACAATAAAAACAACAAACAAAAACACTTTGATAACTATTGAAAAATTCAATAATTATCAATTTGAAATAGATGAAGATAACAAGCAAAATAACAAACAATTTAACAATTTAATAACAAACAATCAACAAACAAATAACAAACAAATAACAACAAACAAGAATGAAAAGAATGATAATAATGATAATATAAAAAAAGAAAAAAATAAAAAAAGAAAAACCTTTGAAGAAGTTCTTGCCGAAAATAATTGTTCAGAAGAGCTAGAAATTACTGTTAGAGATTTTATAGATATGCGAAAAACAATAAAAAAACCAATGACTTCAAAAGCCTTAGAGTTGTTGTTTAGAAACTTGGAAAAGTTGACGAACTTAGAGGAAGAAAAGATTGCAATATTGAATCAATCTATTGAACATGGTTGGCAAACAGTGTATCCACTAAAAACAAATAATATGCGAAATAGCTCAAAAGGTGAGATTAAGGAAGAGGAAAAACAAGAAGAACTCAAAGAGATAGACATATCGGGGTTAACACCAGAAGAATATGATTTGCTTGTAAAGAAAAAGATAACAATACAAGATTTAATCAAGAAAGGAAGAATAAATGTATGACGAAGAACTTGAAAGAGCAATGCTATATTATGTGATTTTTGAACAAGAACAATATGCATTAGATGAAACAGATTTTATTAACGAACGAAACAAAAAAATCATAAAGGCAATTAATGAATTAAGGGCAGAAAAGAAAGAAATTTCAATGCTTTCAATTAAGTCAAAAATTAAAGCAAATGGTAGTCAAGTTTTAGAATACATAAGTTCGTTAGGAGATTTTGTAAGAACATCGAGTGCAGAGAATGTATATAACGAATTAATAAGTTTATCAAAGAAACGTAAAATTTTTGATTTGTTGCAAAGTAAAGTGAGTGAAATAGCAGATGCGGAAAATATAGATGTACTAGCAGAGAACATAATAAAACAGATTAATAGTATAGAACGACTAAACGAAAAAGAACAGACTTTTAGCGAACAAGTATTGAATACAGTAAGTGCGCTAGAAGAGAACTACAACAATAAAAATGATTACTCGCTGTACACAGGTTTAATGGATCTAGACAATAAAATTTGTGGATTACACAATCAAGAATTAACCATTATTGGAGCAAGACCAGGAGTAGGAAAAACAACATTTGCACTTCAAATAGCGACAAAAATAGCAGAGAAAGGCAAAAACGTAACAATAATAAGTTTAGAGATGTCGGATATCCAGATAATCCAGAAAATATTGGCAACCAAAACTAAAGTTAATAGCTATAAGATGAGAATGGGTACAATAGAAGATGATGACTGGGAAAAGATAGCAAAGGCTAGCACGGAAATATCTAAACTACCGATTAATCTAATAACTAAGGCAACAACAATTCAAGCAATAGAGACAATTGCAAGAAAATTGAAAAATCGAAATAAGCTTGATTTATTGATAATAGACTACATACAACTAATCAAAAATAAGGGCAAATTCAATAATAGAGAGCAAGAGGTTGCAGATATAACAAGAACATTAAAATTACTTAGTCTAGATTTAAAAATTCCGATAATTGGTATATGTCAATTAAACAGAAATGCAACAAGGCAAGAGCCTAGCCTAGCAGATCTAAGAGAAAGTGGAGCCATAGAGCAAGATGCAGACAATGTAATATTTTTATACCAAGAAAAAGAACAGGAAGATAGCATTGTCGATATAACGGTTAAAATTGCAAAGCAAAGAGCAGGAGAAGTTGGAAAAGTATATATGAAATTCAATAAACCAAATAGTGAATTTAAGGGAGTAATGAGATGTTAGAAATAAATAAGAAACAGTTACTTGGTTTTGACAATGTGAACAGAGCGAGGATACTTAAATATATAGCATTAAGGTTAATTAAATATATAGGAGATGATACAAATGAAAACAACGCAAAAGGATAGAATAATAAATTATATACGAGAGTTTGGCTCAATATCTAGCTGGGAAGCATACGCAGACTTAGGGATAACACAGTTAGGAGCAAGAATAGACCAACTTAAAAAAGAAGGATACGAATTTAAAACAGAATGGGAAAGCAACACTAATAGATATGGCGAGAGAACAGATTACAAGAGATATTATTTAGCAGATATGGTTTCAGAGAATATGGAACATATAACACAGTATTAAGGAGGGAAAAATGCTAAGGGAAACAACTATAACAGAGATAATAAAGAATATTGTAGAAGGCAATGTAAAAATAACAGATAATTCAATTTGTGGGAATTGTAGTAAATGTGGAGAATGTTGTACTAACTTTCTGCCAGTAACACAAAAAGAAATTAATGAAATACAAAAATACGTAATTGAGAACAAAATAAGACCACAAACACAAATATTAGTAATGCAAAATAGACTAAGTTGTCCATATTATAATGGGAAAAAGTGCTTGATATATGAAGTAAGACCATTGATTTGCAGAGAATTTTATTGCTATAAAAAAGTAAATACGGAAAGTGCCAGAAAGCTAATGGCAGAAAAAAGAATAACAGTAAATATGTGGGCAATAGCAAAAGAAATTGATAAATATTTTAAGAGGACTAGCCTATGAAACAATTAAAAGATATGAAAGGTATATGTAAGTACTGTACAGGTTGTTTAAGATTGGAAGATGAAAATTTCCAAAGTAGATACAGATGCAAGGACTTTGAGGCTAATCAAATGAACTGGAAGGATCTCATAGAAAAGGAGTTATTAAATGAACAAGTACAGAAACAGAAAAATAGTAGTAGATAACATAAGGTTTGAGAGTAATTTGGAAGCAACAAGATATAGACAATTAAAGTTGTTGCAGAGAGCAAAACAGATAAGTAACTTGAGACTGCAAGTACCATTTCTATTACAAGAAGGATTCAAGAAAAATGGCAAGACACATAGAAAAATAGAATACATAGCAGATTTTGTTTACGAGGAAAATGGACAAACAGTCGTAGAGGATACAAAGGGAATGAAAACAGAGACATTTAAAATTAAGCAGAAATTATTTGAATACAAATATCCAGAATTAAATTTAAAAATTATTACAAGGGAGGAAATATAATGAGTCATTTTACAGTAGCAGTTATAACTGCAAAAAAAGAAAAATTAGAGGAAATGTTAGCGTCTTATGATGAGAATTTAGAAGTAGAACCTTATATAGAGAAAACAAAAAAAGAAATAATTAAAGAAGCGAAAAAGCGAAAAGAAGATTATTCTAAAGAACAAAAAGAAGGGAAAAAAATAAGTGATTGGCAATTAAAATATTTAAATGCTGAAACTGATGAAGATTTATATAAAGCTGAAATAGATGAAGATGAACAATATGATGAAGAACGGAAATGAATTAAGTACATATAATCCAAATTCAAAGTGGGATTGGTATTCAGTAGGTGGAAGATGGAGAAATTCATTGTTAACTAAAGAAGATAATGAAGATGTAATATCAGAAACTAGCTTAGAAGATTTAATAAACCAAGGAAGCAATTTAAGAAAAGAAGCTCCAATAGGATATAAATGGGTAGATGGTGCAAGAATAAAAGACATAGACTTTAAAAAAGCTATTGAATTTAAAAATACATATAACAAAGCAATTAGATTTTGGGAAACTTATGTAGAAGGACAAGAGCCAATAACTGAAGAAGAAAAAGAAGATATTAAATGGGAAGTTTATAAAAAAGAGTATTATATAGAAAGATATGGAACAAAAGAAAATTATGCAAAAATGCAAAGTACATTTTCTTGTTGGGCATTATTAGATGAAACAGGTTGGCATGAAAAAGGAAAAATGGGCTGGTGGGCCATGAATGATAGTACAAAAGATAGTGAACAACTATTCTTAGAAAAATTTACAGAAACAATTAATAAACCAGAAAATCAAAATAAATACTTAATTATAGTAGATTGCCATATATAAAGTAGGAGGAGAAGATGAATTTTGAAGATATAAAGAACATGAACAAAAAAGAATTTGAGCAATTTATGTTTAATATACAAAGCAACAATAAAAAATTTTGTGTAAGATGTGGAAATTTTACATTAGACAGAATAACTGTTTCGGTCGCAAAAAATGGAAACTCCCCACGAAAATTATGTAATATGTGCAAAGAATGTTATACAGATATGTTAGATTATTTAGGAATAAGTGATATTGAGGAGTAGGAGGAGAAGATGAATAGAGAGATAAAGTTTAGAGCATGGGATAAAGAAAATAAAAAAATGAAATATAACATAACAGGGATAGAATTAATGCAATACACAGGACTCCGCGATAAAAACGGAAAAGAAATATACGAGGGAGATATAGTAAAAATAACAGGAAGCAAAGAAATAGATATTGGAAAAGTTATTTATGAATACAATGGATTTATTGTTGATGTTATGAATATGGATAGATTTTATGGAAGAGTTCATCTTTTAGAAAAATTTACAGAAGTAATCGGAAACATCTACGAAGATAGCGAATTATTAGGAGGAGAATAGATATGTATAAATTAAAAGAAGGTATAAGATTAAGACAATTACAAGATTTTGGTTATAAATATGTAGGTAATTACAATAGAGGCGACCAATGGTTAAAAGAAATAGATATAATTGTAGATGGTAAAAACTTAGGTGGAATCTTGATACAAGAATGGGGAGAAATAAGCTTTAGATTTCCATTTATTAAAAATATAAAATATCCTGATATAGAACCTTATATACAAGATTTAATCAAAGCAGGATTAGTAGTAAAGGAGTGAATAAGATATGAAATATAAGTACTTTTTATTAGCTTTACAATGCAATAGATTATATAGTAATTTTATGAGAAGTTGCGGTTTACGGAATAAGTGATGTTGGAGTAAATGTAGAAATATCATTTATTACAGATAAAGAGCCAACAAAAGAGAATATAGAAAAAATTGAAAAACTATTAGAAAGTTCTAAAGAAGAGATAAGCTTATCAAGTTATTATGCAACTGTGAAATTCATTAGAGCAGAAGTGGTTTTAGGAGAGGAGTAAATAAGATATGAAAGTTAAAGAGTTAATAGAAAAATTGAAATTAGAAGATGAAAATGCAGAAGTTATACTAAGTGCTGATGAGGAAGGGAACTATTATAGTCCACTTGAAGGAACATTAGGTTTTGGAAATGGATATTACATTCCAAACAATACTTGGAGCGGACAATTTTTAAATCAAGAATATATAGATGATGAAAATGAACTTGAGGGAGAAATATATGAAGCTAATAAAGATATAGCACAAAAATGTATAGTTTTATTTCCTATAAATTAGAGAGGAGTGATAAAAATGAAAACAGTAGATGAAGTTATATTAACACCGATGTATAAAGGCGAAGTATATAAATATCATGAATGCTCAAATTGTAAAAAAGAAATATACCTTGAAGAAGATATATTTCAACCATTTCATTTTGAAGGAAATATAAAATATTGCCCATTTTGTGGAAAAGAAGTAATAAGATATGCAAAACCAAAATTTATAGAAGAAATAAATTGGAATTGGTTAGATGAATACGAATCTGTTGTAGAAAAAATGTATAGAGAATTAGAATATATAATTTATTGTAAGCTAGATAAAGAACAAATAGACAAATTAGAAGAAAAGTCTGCAAGAGGAATGGAATACTTTGGACAGGATAGATGGTCCTTTCCATATAGCAAAGGAACTATATGCGACATAATTCATCGAATAACAAGAACTAAAGTACATTATACGGAAAAACGAAAACTTGAAAAAGAGTTTGGAGGTGTTTTAAGTGAAAGAAAATAGTGATGGTAACGACACAAATGTCGGTAGCATAGGAAATAGTATAGAAGAAGATATCAAAATATTAGAAGAATTTAAAACAAATGGGTATAGTATATTACTAATGAAATATGGAGATAGGATTAAAACAAATTTTAAATTAGCAAAAGCATTAGAACATATTTTATCAAATTATAAAAGAGTATTAAAAGAGAATGAAATATTAAAGGAAGAAAAAGAACAAGCTTGGGAAGAATGGAATAATTTAGAACAAGGAAGTTATGGAACAGAACAAAAATTAAAACAACAAATTAAAGAATTAAGAAAAGAGAATGAAGAATTAAAATTTGAAGAGAGAAGGAGAATAATTGGAAAATATGGAGATGCTGAAATTCACGATGTGATAAATAAAATCTTATCAAATGATTATATTCCAGTTCAAAAAGTAAAAGATAACATTAAAAAATTAGAGATAAAAAAAGAGAAAGCCAGAGGGGAAAGAAATATTTTGGAACGTTTTGCAATTGAAAAATCAATTAATAGTTTACAAGAACTATTAGAAAGTGAGGAATAAATGATAATAGAAACATCTCTAAATTTAAAAAATAAAAACAAGGAAGAGTTAATGCTGTTATTAAATGAAAGCTTAGGTGTTATAGAAAAACTACAGAAAGAGAATGAAGAATTAAGAGCAAAATGGGATAAAGATACACATATATTACAAAATAAATTAGATTATGCAAATGCAGATAGAATTGACTTAGCACAGCAGAATAAAGAATCAAGAAAAGAAAATGAAAAATTAAATAACAGATGTAGAAACTTGGATAAGGAAGCACAAGCATATCTTGAAGAATTAGCAGGAGATAATACATTAACTAGAAGAACCATAAAACAATTACAAGAAGAGAATGAAGAATTAAAATACAAAATAAAAGGACAAGAATGTGTAATAGAGACACAAGTACATAATGAAGAAGTTTACGAAAGTATATTTGAGAAATTAGAGAAAGAAAATAAAGAACTAAAAAAACAAGTTAAATCTGATGTAAATACTATATTTTGAAAATAGAGCAAAAGAAATCAAATAAATGGAGGTTAATCTATGGGAACAGAAGATACAATAGAAATGGTAATAATTAAGAACGATACCATAATAAAGAAGAAATTCAGTGTTATAGACGAAGACGAGGTAATAAGTTTTAATTTAGGGAATTTCTTTATAGCACTACGAAAAGAAGATCTTAGAAAATTAATATGAGGAGGTACAAATGAAATTAAGTAAAGAAGATTACAGAGAAGCAAAGAGTTGTTTAAAAAGATACAATTACAATTGCATAACAATAATGAATATTAAATTGGATATAATGGGACTAAATTCATCAGTACTCGATGGCATGCCAAAAGCACCATATAAAGTAACAGACAAGGTATTAAACAGTGTGATACTTTTACAAGAAGATAAAAAATTACAGAAATGCACAAAAGAATATAAAGCAGTGGTACAATCATTACAACTTGTTGATAATTTAGCAAATAAGATTTTTGAGGAAGAGTTTGTGAAGCGGAAATGATAATAAATGGAATGTTATAGATAAGTTACACATAAGCTTAGAGACATATAAGAGAAGAAAGAGAAAACTAATTTATACGGTACACGAAGAATTAAAAAAGTAACACCAAACTTACAGCCATAATGGTTGTAAGTTTTTAAAAAAAATTTTAATAAAACTATTGACATACGTAATAATACGTAGTATAATTATATACAGAAGGGAGGAAAATAGATGCGTGCAAGAGAACTGATAAGATTGTTAGAAGACAACGGTTGGTATAAAGTTTCTCAAAATCGGTTCTCACTTAAAAATGAAAAAACGGACAACAAGTTGAAATAATACCAGTACATAGAAAAGATATACCAATCGGAACAGTAAATACAATCTTGAAAAGGACAGGGCTGAAATAAGCCCTTCCATATACATAGTATTTTATTTTTGGGCATGCACTCCTTTCTAAAATGAAGAAGGTGGTTGAGAATGAAAAAGAAAGTTTATCCTGCTATTTTTAAATTTGATAAGACTGAAAATTGTTATTTAATTGATTTTATTGATTTGAAGGGTTGTAGTACTTTTGGGAAAAGTATAGAAGAAGCGTTTAGTATGGCTCAAGAAGCAATGGGATTATATCTGGAAGACTGTAAAGATTATCCTATAGCTACACAAGAATTAAACAATATAAGATTAAATGAAGATGAATTTATAGCATTAATAGATATAGATATGGAAGAATATTATAAAAAACATAGCAATAAAGCAGTAAAAAAGACATTAAGTATTCCAGAGTGGCTAAACGTTGAAGCGGAAAAGAAAAATATAAACTTTTCACAAGTGTTACAAGAAGCTTTGAAAATAAAGATAGAAGAACTTGATTAATATAAAAATATTTGTTATAATATAAATAGCACGTATCTATTATTTCTATAATAGAGACTGAGAGTGGGAAAAATAAAGAAACCTACTCTCTTTTTTTTTATTATAAAAAAATGACCCTTTTTTGACCTTTTTTGTTAAAAAAACGTGTTATAATATTAATATCAAGAAAAATAAATATAAACTTTTGCAAGAGTTTTGCGGCGAACGCAAGGCTCTTTTTTAGTGGAGAAGTAATGAATTTGGAAAGGTGTATAAGAACACAATGCAAGATGTGCAGATTTTACAATAAGTGTTTTAAGAAGAAAAATGAAAAAAAGAAGAAAAAAAAGGAAATCTTATAATTGGGAATTTGAAATAGCAAGAGGAAATACAGATAAGTTTTATAATTCTACAGACTTTGATATAGCGAGAGAAAAAGTTCTAGCAAGAGATAAAGGGAAATGTCAATTTTTTTTAGGTAAATGGAATGATGGTAAACATTTCCCAAATAAAATAAAAATAATAGATGCTGAAATAGTTCATCACATTATACCAATAAAACAAAGACCTGATTTAGCATTAGATATTAATAATATGGTAAGTTTAAGTTTTGAAGCACATGAGATTATAGAAGATAGAAATAGATTTAAATATAGAAAAAGAAAAAGAATTACGCAAGAAAGGTGGTAACTATGAAGCTAGAACATTTAATGCAGACATATAAGATTAATGAAATAGAAGCGGAACTAAAAGAAGAAACCGAAGCAACAGACATAAATGGCAATAAAGAAAGAGCTGGAGTAATTAGCTTTGGCAACGGAATATCTGCAAGTTATTTGTTAGATGATGAAGAAATAGTAGTAGCAATGAAAATATTCTTTAATTGCTTGGCAAGAAATAGTTTTAAAGTTGATGCACAAATAAGTCATGTAATTAAAGTTATAACAATTATGCAAAATACAATAATGTTATTATCTAATATACCTCAAAAAGAATGTAATATGATATTACAAAGTTTAGGATTATTTGACAATACATTTACACAAGGAAAACAAATACAACACTTAGACCATACTTACAAGATAGAAATAATAGATGGATTATTATGTTTAAGTATAAATGAAAAAGAGGAGGAAAGATAGTGAAGAAGTAACATTAGATACAATAGAAGATGAAGTGATGGATATAAATATAATAGAAATCATATCAACAAACCAATATGCAGATGGGAAACCAATACAATCAAAAATAGAATATAAATATAAAGAAATTTAGAAGCGGAACACCCCCGTCAAAATCTCGGACTAAAACGAGCTTAAGGAGAGCGGGTGTGTGGCAACAACTAAACAAAAATAATCAATTATCACGTGAAAAGGGGGTATATAGCATGCTAACCAAAGCAAATAATAGCAAAACCAAGAAAAAACAAGAAAAAGATCTTGAAAATCAAGTAAAAACTTTAGAGATAAAAACAGAAACAATGAAAAAGATGGAAAAAGAAAAAAAAGAAAGAGAAAAAATAGTAAAAGAAAAAGTAGATATAATAAGAGAAGATTTAAAAAATCAGTTACTTGCTCAAAATAAGTTTGGGAAACAATTTGACGATATGGTAGAGGATTACATTTTTCTTGTCAAATTAAAAGAAGAATTACAGTACGATATAAAAAGTAATGGAATCAGGTATTTTACAACGACAGGAAATGGCTTCACGTCATCTAAGCCAAACGAAAGCGTACCGAACTTATTAAAAGTAAACGGCCAGATGCTTAAAATTTTACAAGATTTAGAATTAAAAGCACCAGAGGAAAATTCAGGTGGTGAGGGAGATGATTTGTTGTAATGAAATAGATGAATACATTAAATTCGTTGAAGATAACCCAAACGAAACAGATGATGAAATAAAATTATTAATTAAAAATATAGTAAAACCGACATTATCGAGAGATGATGTCTTTTTTGATGAAGAAACTTTTCATAAGGCCATCAGGTATTGCGAAAAATGGTATTACAAATTATTTCCATACCAAAAATTTGCGTACGCATTATTTTTTATGTATGACAAAAATAATCCAGATATAGTAATCTTTCCAGACATTCTAATTGTAATGGCAAGAGGAAATGGAAAAGATGGAATGATAATGCCATTAGCAAATTTCTTACAAACTCATTATTATGGTGTAAAAAATTATCATATAGATATTGTTGCTACATCAGAAGAACAAGCGTTAAATTCATTTAATGTTGTTTATAACATGCTTGAAAATAATAAAATTATAATGAAAAAATACTTTTATTGGAATAAAACAGAGGTTATAAACAAAATCACTCATTCTATATTACGATATAATACTGCAAATGCAAAAACAAAAGACGGTAAACAAACAGGAATGATAATATTTAATGAGCTACATGCTTATGAAGATTATAAACAAATAAATGTGTATAGCTCTGGCTTAGGAAAGATAAAACATGCAAGAACAGTTACTATAACAACAAATGGAACTGTAAGAGATGGACCACTAGACGAAAAATTATCAATGTCAAAGCCTATATTAAATGGAGAAACAAACTTTCTAGGATTACTACCAATTATCTACAAAATAAACGACAAAAAAACTGTTGATATACCTATGAAAAAGTTTTTAGAAACTGGAAATAAAGAAGATATAGATATAACTGTATGGTGCCAGGCAAATCCAAGCTTAAGATATATGCCAATTCTAATGAACGAACTTATTAGAGATTATATTAAAATGCAAAAACAGAAATCATATAGAGTTGAGTTCTATGCAAAAAGAATGAATTTACCACAACAAGATGAAGAAATGACTGTAACAGAATGGGAATTAATTTTAAGAGCATCTTATAGTGATAAAGAAAAAGAAATCCCGCGAGAAACAGGAATGATAGCGGGAAGAACAGCAATTGTAGGAATAGATTTCGCATCTTTGAATGATTTTGCTAGTGCTGGTTTTTTATTTAAAAAAGATGGTGAATACATCTGGAGACAAAAAACTTGGATATGCTCAAAAAGTAAATTCTTTAATGATATTAAGTTTCCGTTTGACAATATAGGGCAAGCAGGATTTGAAGATTTTGAAATAACAAACAAAGAAAGCATAGATGCAAAAGAAATGATATTGTGGATATTGTCAGAAATGGTTAAATATAGCGTTAAAAAAATTGTACTTGATACATATAGATATAAGTTATTAGAACAGATATTTAAGGAAATGGGAATATCTGTAGAAACTAAACAAAATCCATATGGATTAGTAAGAATGATAAGATATCCTGCGAGTATTGCTGCAATAGTTGCACCGCGAATAGAAGTTGCTTTCGCAGAAGGTAAGATAAACATAGGAGATAGTGCAATAATGAGGTGGGCAATAAATAATACTTGTGTAAAAGAAGGAAAAGATGGAAATAAAAAATATGAAAAGATAGAACCAAAATTAAGAAAGAATGACCCTTTTATGGCATTTGTTGCTGCGATGAGCGTGCAAGAATTGCTAGACGAAGAGGTCATTTATGTATAAGGTGGTGAAAAAATGATATTAGATAAAATATTTAAAAATGAAAAAGGCGAATATATTTCTATTATTGATGCACTTTTTGGAAAAGACAATACAACAAATTATATATACACATTAGCAGAAGCACATGCGATAGACTTAATAGCAAAAACAATATCAAAATGTGAAATACAAACATTTGAAGAGAAGGACAGAAAAATACAAGAACAAAAAGGCGACTTATATTGGATATTGAATATACAACCTAATTATAATGAAAATGGCACGAGCTTTTTATATAAATTGGTTACTAGATTATTAGTCGATGGGTCTGCATTAATGATTATAAATCAATCACCAAAAAACAAATTGATTTATATAGCAGATAGTGGATTTGAGGTTAGTAACAAAGTATTTAAAGAAAAAATATTTTCAAACATTACTGTATCTGACAATGAGGGAAATTCACTAAATCTGACAAAGAATTATAGCTCAGACAATGCAATATACTTTTCATTAAATAACGAAGAACTTGCAAAAGCAAGTGAGCAATTTAAATTAAATACAGCTAAAATTTTAAAGGCTGCACAAAAAAGTTTTATTAGGGCAAATACAGCAAAATGGAGAATAAAATATCCAGGTGGGCAACCTACAATATTGGATATGGAAACTAAACAACCAGTAAGCTATGATAAATATAAAGAGAAAATAACAGAAGGTATATTTAGCGAAGAAGAATCTACTATATTGTTATCAGAAATTTTTGACCTAATAAATTTAAATGAAAATAACACCAAAAATCTAACGGATTATAAAGATACAGCAAAACAAATTTGTGATGCTGTAGCTCAAAAATGGAATATTCCGTTAGATATTTTTTATGGTAGTAAAACAGAAAAATCTAATGGAACAAATGATTTTATAACCTTTGCGGTAGACCCATATTTTGAAGTATTAGAAGATGGATTTAATATAGGTTTTGTAGGAAAAGAAAGTTATTTAAAAGGTGAATATGTAATGTTTAACAGACTTTCAATTCAACACAGAGATATATTTGATTCTGCAAATGGTATAGATAAATTAACAGGTGATGGATTTAGCAGAAATGAAATAAATAAGTTTTTAAGATTGCCACGAATAGATGAAGAGTGGGCAGATGAACACAATATAACTAAAAACTATGGGAAAGTGAAGGGAGGTGCGAAAGACGATGAATGACAATTATTTAAATTTTAGAAAAGTTGACGAGCAAACAACTGAATTATACATATATGGAAGCATCCGAAAAAAAGATTGGATTGACGGCTGGCTAGGAACTGGGAAAGAGAAAACAGATGCTTTTTCTTTGAAAGAAGCAATAGCACAGATTGATACATCTAATTTAGTTGTAAGAATAAATTCGTATGGAGGAGAAGTTGCAGAAGGTTTAGCAATTTATAGTCTATTATCTGATTTTAAAGGAAATTTAAAGACTATTGTAGATGGATTTGCTTGTAGTGCAGCGTCTGTTATTTTTATGGCAGGAAAAGAAAGAGTAGTACCAGAAAATGGACTGCTAATGATACACAATGCATGGAGCTATGCTGAAGGAGACTCAAATGCAATGAAAAAGATGGCAGAAGATTTAGAAAAAATTACTCAACCATCAGTAAATATTTATGTCAATAAAACTGGACTAACAGAAGAAAAAGTAAAAGAAATGATGGACAGAGAGAGTTGGATAACTTCTAAAGAAGCCTATGAATTAGGATTTTCTACTACTCAAACAAAGAACGAGCCTATGCAGGCTTTAGAGGCAAACTTTATATATAATTTAGTTATGCAGAATAAAGACTTACAAAATCAAATAGAAGAAAAAGCAAATAAAATGGCAGAAAATACTTCGCAAGAAGGAAACAAGGTTAATGAAGACGCATGGACGTCTTTTTTTAATATAAAAAAACAAGAAAAGGAAGGTAAAAAATATGAAATTTAATGAAGATAACATGAAAAAGGCTCAAGAAGAGGCTTTAAAAATTTTACAAAACGGAGAAGACAAGGCACAAGCTATAATTGATGCAATGGAAAAAATAAACGAAGTTCAATACAACGAAATTGCCAAAGAAATATTAGAAGAAAGTGAAAGAGCTAAAAGCGATAAAGAATATGCAAAAACTCTTAATTTAAGAACATTACCAAAAGAAGAAAAAGAATTTTTTGAAGCATTAAAAAATGACCCAAGACAAGCTATAACAGGAAAGCAAGTAGACATATTGCCAACAACATTTGTTGATGTAACTTTAGAAGATGTAAAAAAAGGAAGTGGATTATTAAAACACATAAACTTTGCACCAGCAAACGTAAAAAAATGGATAACTGCATCTAAAACAGGAGCATTTTCTTGGGGAGCACTAACAGATAAAATAAAAGGCGAATTAACAGCTAGTTTTGCAACTTTAGATATGGAAGTTTGTAAATTAACAGTTTATATGATACTTCCTAAATCAATTAGAGATTTAGCATTACCATTTGTTGAGAAATATTGCAGAGAAATATTAAAAGAACAATTAAACGATGGATTAGAATATGGAGCATTGCAAGGAAGCGGAAAAAATGAACCTGTTGGAATCTATAAACAAATTGCAAAAACAAATGAAGATGGAACACATCAAGATAAAGCAGTAAATACTGATTTAACATCATTTAGACCAAAAACTTTAGCAGGAGCAAAAAAATACTTAACTAAAAATGGTGTAAGAACAATAGATAAATTAATATTAGTTTGTCATCCAAACGATGAAGCTGATTATGTTGCACCAGCAATATATAACGATGAAGGTAAACTAATATCTTCATATAAAAACCTAGAAGTAGTAACTTGTTCAAACAACCCAACAGGCAAAGCTGCCCTATTCATTCCAGGAAAATACACAATGGGGTTAACAGGATTAGGAATTAAGGATTACGACCAAACATTAGCATTAGATGATGCTGACTTAATTATAGGAAAAGGTTATGCAAATGGTAGAGCATCTGACGACAATATTGCTTACATATTTGATGTAACAAAACTAGAGGAATATGTTCAAAAAGTTGCGGTTGTTGGAACAGTATCAACAGAAGAAGTAGTAGCAGGAGCTTAGAACTAAGCTCCTTTTAAATTAAAAAAAGGAGGAAATAAAAAATGGTTTATAAAGTAATCCATAAATTTAAAGATTTAAAAGATAATGATTACATCTACAAAGTAGGAGACATTTATCCTCACGAAGGCGTAAAAATTGAAGATGTTGCAAAAAGCAGAATAAAAGAATTATCTTCAAAGAAAAACAAAATAGGAGAAGTCTTGATTGAAGAAGAAAAAGAAACAACAGAAGAAAAAGATGAAACTAGCGAGGATAAAGAAGAATCTGTTGAAGAAGAAAAAGAAACAACAGAAGAATAGAGGTGTATTATGAACAATACACAAATAAGTGATTTAATTGAGGAAATAAGAGGAGAACAACATATTTCTCCTCTTGAAGAAGACAAAACTATTATAGGTTATATAAAAGAGGCAGAATTTGATATTAATGAAAATGTTGGAGCTAAAATTGAGTATGATGTTGATCTGAAAGCAAGAAGTCTATTGAAAAATTATGTATTATATTGTAGGTATAATAGATTAGCAGAATTTAAACAATTATATGCAGGAGAATATGCTTACCTTCAAACAAAATATTACAAACCTACCGACATATAATGACGGAAAATTTAGACTTTTTGAAATAAAACAGACCGAAACAACATATCCAGTAGAGTATTTAAAAGATACTGAAAAAGAATTTTGGTTTGAAGAATTATCAATATCAGACAAACTTCGTTTTGAAAGCGAAGAAAGAAAAAGAAAGCTCTCTTTAAAAATTAGAATACCTCAAATGAAAGAAATAACCTCTTTAAATGTTGTAAAAATAGGCAATGAATATCACAAAGTTTTTAATGCCTATCACTTTACTAATAATGATGGATTTAAGCAGACAGATTTAACTCTTGAGGAATATCCAAGAGTAAAATTGGAGGAAGATTTATGACAAAAAAAGAATTAGTTGAATTACTAGAAAAATTAAAGATACCTATAAAAGAAGGAACGCCGACCGATGAAATTATGGAAGACGAAGTTAGAGTTTGTTTTTGGGATTATTATTGGGAAGACCAAACGGCAAGTGGAAAAGATTATAATACTGTAGTTACTTATCAGATTTCTATAATAGCTGACAGACCAAGACATACGAAACTTTTGGAACTAAAGCATTTATTGAATGATATAGAGCTATTTCCTGCGATACAACACGAATATGATCCAGAAACAAGGCGTTGGCATTCATTTTTCTCACTAGAGGTATTAGAAAATGTCTAATGAAGTTTACGGATACAGTGGATTTGAGGCAATGTCTGAAATTTTGGAAAAATATATAGATGGTGCAGACAATGCAGTAGATGTATTAGAGACAGGTGCTAAAGAATTTGTTGGTGATTTGTTAAAACTTCCTAAACCAATTTCAAAAATTAGAAAATCAGGCTACACACACTTAATTAAGTGCTTTGCATATAAAAAGAAAAACAAAGAAGTAGAGGCAGGATGGGGCAAATATTATGGCCCAATACTTGAGCATGGAAGTGTAAAAATGAATGCTCAAGAACATCTATTCCCAGTATGGGATAGAAACAAAGAAAAGTATTATAAAAAAATGCTTACCAAGTTAGGAATAAAAACTTGGTAATTTTTTATTAAAGGAGGATTTTAAAATGGCAATTAATACAAAAAAACCTATGGTAAAAGAAACAGTAGGTGCATTATACTATGCATTCAATACACTAGATGCTTCTGGCAATTTCACAACAACATATGAAGAAAATGTTACAAAAAGCAATGTAGTAAAAAATATAGGAACTACAGAAAACTCTGAGGTAGCTGTGGTTAGAGCTTCAGGACAAGACTATACAACTGTAAATCAAAACGAAAGTATAGAGATGGCAGTAGAAGTAGTTGCTTTTGACCCAGAAGATTTAGCAAAAATGAGAGGAGATATTATAGGTGCAGCAGGATTAAACCGTTCTGGAAGAACAGCCACAAGACCTTTCTTTGCATTTGGAAAAGTTGTAAAAAAATTAGAAGGAAAATTTGAATTAGCTTGGTACCCTAAATGCCAATTAGTAGAAAATACAGATGATATCGCAACAAAAGAAGAGAGCTTTTCAGAGCAAAATGATACAGTAACTATAAAAGCTTATGCATATAATGACTTAGGAGATAAAAAAACATATGTAAACAATGAAATGTCAAAATTCCCAGAAGGATTAACAGAAGAACTATTCTTTGCAAAGCCAATTTTAGATGATGCAGGACTAGCTGCAGCAATTACACCAGGAACTTAAAAAAAACAAGGCTCTAAAATTGATTTAGAGCCTTTTCTAAAATTATTTAATATAAGAATATAGGAGAAAAATATGGAAATAGAATTAAAAAATGGAGAAAACCTAACTTTAGAAGTAACACCACTTTTATTAGAATATATCGAAGATTATGAAGGTGGAATTGAACAATTAAAAAAAGATGCACAAGGTAATAAAGATAAAAATGGTTATACAAAATCAATGTATGCGACAAATCATATTTTATATTCAATTATAGCATCTAATTATGATGAACCATTAACATATAGACAAGCGGTGAGACTTGTGAAATTAGAAGATGTAGAACCAATAGTTGATTTTGTAATAAAAAACACACCAGAAGTTTCTAAAACAAGTAATATAAATAATTCTAAACATCGTTTGTAGAAAAATGTCGAAAATTGCGACACATTTTTCTTGTGATATTTTGTAGAATAATGTAAAATATTCTCAAGGGAGGGAGTCGATGAAAGAATTAATTAAAAAATGGTGGTTTTGGATAATTATATTAATTATTATTATTACGATTAGTTTTACAGGAATAATGTGTATGGCGTTTAATGTAATAAAAGGAGAAGTTGCAGATTTAGCAAAAGAAATTCAAAATATATATCCTGATGCAACACTATATTCTTCCGCAGGGAGAAATACTTTGGTATTAGAATTATTAAATTATGATAATGAGAGAGATGCTACTAAACAAGAAGAAATTATTAATATAATAAAATCAAAAAAAGGTAATGGAGAATTAGAAGAATTTACAAAAATCATAACTCTAACTTTTATCAATAGTGGTGGAAAATCAAATGCATTGTTAAGTAAAACAACAATAAATTTAAAAGAATTTACAATAGAGAGTCAAGAATCATATATTTTATATAAAGAATATGAAGAATTATTTAATAAATATAGCAATGCTATGGAAGGATATACAAATTTATTTAATTCAATATATTAGAATAATATTTTTATTAGGCACTAGAATTAACTAGTGCTTTTATTATGCTTAAAAAAGAGGTGAAAAAAAGTGGGAAGTAATGATTTAAAAAGAGTAGGGCTTATATTTACAGAAGAAGGAGCAAAAGATTTTAAGAAAACTCTTCAAGATATAAATATAGAAATGAACAAGAATTATAATCAATTTAAGCTAACACAATCACAATGGGATAATTCTACTAAATCAACAGAGAAATTAAAAGCACAACAAGAATATTTAACTAATGCTTATGAGATTCAGTCAGATAAAGTTAATGTTTTAAAAATGCAATTAGCTGATTTAGAAAATGCAGAAAATAAAAATATAGCAGCTATAAAAAAGAAACAAAATGAATTAACTAATGCAGAAATTAAACTAAAAAATTATGAGAGTAAATTAAAAGATGTTCAAACACAACTTACAAATACAGGTAAAAAACTTGAAGAATGGGGAGAAAAAGTTGAAAAATCAGGAAAGAAAATAGAAAACGCAGGCGAAAAGTTGTCTGCGTTTTCTGCTGCAAGTATATCAGCCTTAACTTTAAGTGCTAAGAGTGCAATAGATTTTGAAGATGCTTTTGCAGGAGTAGAAAAGACAGTTGATGGAACGAAAGAACAGATGGAAGAGTTAAAACAGGGCATTAGGGACATGGCAAAAGAAATACCTTCTTCTACAACAGAAATATCTGCAGTAGCAGAAGCGGCAGGACAATTAGGAATAAAAACTGAAGATATTTTATCATTTACAAGAGTAATGATTGACTTGGGAAATTCTACTAATTTATCTGCTGAAGAAGCGGCATTATCTTTAGCAAAATTTGCAAATATAACAAAAATGTCTGCAAAAGATTATGACAAGTTAGGAGCTACTATCGTTGATTTAGGAAACAATTTTAAAACAACAGAAGCGGATATAGTAGCTATGGCACAAAATTTAGCTTCAGCAGGTACTCAGGTAGGAATGTCACAATCAGATATTTTATCTTTAGCAACAGCTTTAAGCTCTGTAGGATTAGAAGCACAAGCAGGAGGGACAGCTTTTAGCAAGGCGTTAATTAACATGCAATTAGCTGTTGAAACGAATAGTAAAAGCTTAAAAGATTGGGCAGATGTTGCAGGAATGAGTGTTGATGATTTTTCAAAATTATTCAAAGAAGATGCTACAAAAGCATTGCAGGCATTTATAGAAGGACTTTCAAAATGTGGTGGAGAAACAAAATCAGCAATAAAAGTTTTGGATGATATGGGAATTACTGAAACAAGAATGAGAGATGCTTTATTAAGATCTGCAAATGCTAGCGAAACTTTTACAGATGCGATTAAAACAGGAAACAAGGCCTGGCAAGATAATACAGCTTTAACAAATGAAGCAAATAAAAGATATGCCACTCTAAAAAGCAAAATAAAAATGGCAATTAGTAAATTAAAAGATATAGCTATTACGCTAGGAGACAAACTGATGCCAAGCATTGAAAAAGTAATAGAAGGACTTGGAAAATGGATTGATAAGTTTAGTACATTGTCAGATAAACAAGTAGATATGATAGTAAAAATAGGACTTATTGTTGCGGCAATAGGACCTTTGGTTACGATAATTGGAAAAGTAACATCAGTAATAGGTGGAACAATAAAAGGAATAGGGACTTTTACTCAAGCAATAGGAGTAGCAAGAGGCAAAATAGCATCTACATCTGAAGCAGTTAATGGATTGGCAAAAGTGTTTACTGTAGTAACGAGCCCAGTGGGATTAGCATGTACAGCAATAGGACTAGCTGTTGCGGGAATTGCTATTGCTGTTAATGAAAGTCAAAAGAAAACTAAGGAAGCTTTCGAAAATATGAGCGAAGGGGTATCAGATTTTTATAATGGTTTAAAGAGTGCGGAGGGATATTTAAACAGTTTTAATACAACGATGTTTGCAACTAATGAAGAACAACAAAAATTACAAACGCAAATGGATGAAGTGCAAAAAGGAATAACTGATATTTGCAAAACTGCATCAGATGAACGTAGAGGGTATACACAAGAAGAAATAACTCAATTAGATGAATATTTTAAAAAATTGAGAGAGCTAAAGGACAGAGAGATACAAATTCAACAACAAATTGCAGGAGCTATAACTCAACAAGCAGTAACAAATGCAGAAACTTTTCAAGGCAGTTTAGATGAGTACAAAGTACAATCACAAGAATGGATTGCAACAGCACAAAAACAGTCAGAACAAACAAAACAACTTATAGAGCAAGGAACAATAGAAGAAGTTGCTTTATTAAATCAAAAATATGGAGAACAAGCAACAATGCAAAATGAGGCTTATGCTACTGAATATAATAATATAATGGCACAAAAACAAGCAAAAATAGATGTAGCAAATGAAGAAGTAGCAAAGATTAGTGAAGCATATGCAAATGGATATTTAGAAAGAGCAAGTCAAAATGATGGGTTTTATACTAAATTACAGGAATACAATAAAAAGATAGAAGAAGAAAACAATAGACATAACGATGTGATTCAAAATATTGAAGATGGAAATTTTAATAAAATATTAGGAATAAAAAAAAGTAAAGAAAGTGAAGCATGGAAACATTACGAAAACCAAAAAAAGATTTGGGAAGAAATGTACAAGAATATGTCTGAAGAGCAGGCAAAAGAACTTGGTGTTTGGTTGGAGCAAGTGGCACAGACAGAAATGTATGGTGGAAAAATTAGTGATGAAACTCAAAAAATGGTTAATTTTATCATGGACAGTTATGATAACATGCCAGATGATACTAAAAAAGTAATGAAGCGAACTATGGAAGGTATGCTAAATGGTATGAAAGATGAGGAACCATCATTATTTGCAAAAGCGAAAGGAATTGCAGATGGAATATTGAACCGATTAAGAAAAGCTTTTGACATTCATTCTCCGTCAAGGAAAACAAGAGCAATATTTAAAAATGTGATGAAGCGGAATGGAAAAAGGAATAGAAACAGAAGAAAGTAATTTATACAAGCAAACGGATAAAGTAGCTGAGCATGTATTGGATTCTCTGGATTCAATTAATTCTGATGTTAATCTTAAATTCAAACGTACTGGAGATCTTAGCGCGAATATAGACTATAATAAATTATTTAATATATTGTATTCTGCTTTCATTAAAGCGTTAAATTCTTGTAAATTAACATTAGATGAAGATGGTTTTGCAAGGATAGTTAAAAATGAATTATACGAGGTGCTATAATGTTTAAATTTAAAGGAATATCAAATACAGATATGCAAGTTGTAATTGAAGAAGAAGAACATTTCTTAGCTAAAGCTTCACAGAAATATGAAGTTACAGAAATAGAAGGAAGAGATGGTGCTATTTTTGATGAATTAGGTTATTCTTATATTGAAAGACCTATTTATGTGCAATGTTTGAATCCTAACAAACTTGACGATATCCTTGCGTGGCTAGATGGTGAGGGAGAGTTAGAATATAAAGGAAGAAAAACGAAAGCAAGATTTTATGCGGAATTAGAACCAAAAAGGACAGCAGGAATCAAAATTATTGATACTAATTTTATCAGAGCTCCATTTTGGGAGAAAGCTGATGATAATTATATAGTAGTTACAAATAATGTTCAAAACGAAGGAAATAAAACAAGCAGACCTATAATAAGAATTGAAAAAGGTTCAAGTGATAGTATTGAATTAACTTTAGGTGGTGTTAGGTTTAAATATACGTTTAGCGAAAATGATACTTATGTAGAAATAGATTGTGAAGAAAAAACAGTTGTATATGAAGGCCTTAATAGAAGCAGAAATCTTGAAATGGGATACAAATACCCAAAATTAGAAGTAGGAAACAATGCAATCGTAATACATAGTGGCTCAGCTACTGTCAAAATAAAAAGAAAGGACAGATGGCTATGATTAAAATATTTAATGCAACTGATACAGATTTTAAAACAGCAGGAAACATTATTATTAATCCTTTATATTGTCATGAAATTAAGAAAAAGTCTTTAAATGGATGGTATATTGAAGTAGAAATCCCAATTAAATATAAAGAGTATATAGAAGCCGATAAGCTATGTGTAGTAAAAACAAAATCCAAATTAAAACCACAAGCATTTAGAATAAATGATAGCATAACATATACGAATAGAAAAATAAAATTCACAGCTGAACATGTAATGTTTGATAGTAGAAGATATGTACTTTTAGATGTAAGACCAACTAATTTAAATGGCCAGAATGGGTTAAAATATGTTAATGAAAGGACTGATAAAACCAGTCCTTTTTCTATTGACTCAAATGTTGAAAACGTAAGTACAGCATATTTCATAAGAAAAACTTTATTAGAATCTTGGCAAGTATTTGAAGAACGATGGGGAGGAGTATTTGAAGCAGACAACTGGGATATTAGTTTTAAACAAAGCATAGGAAAAGATAATGGCGAAACTATTGTTTACGGTAAAAATATGCAGGGATTTGAGATCTTTGAGGACTGGTCTAATGTATGCACAAAAATTTTACCAGTTGGATATGATGGACTTTTATTGCCTGAAATATATTTAGAAAGCGAAACACAATACGAAATATCGTATACAAAAATAATAGATTTTCAAACAGATTTAGAAGCGGAAGAACAAACAGAAACTAATTTATTGTTAGAGTTAAGAAACAATGCAATCAAATATTTAGAAGAAAATTGTGTTCCTAAAGTTAGTTATACAGTAAATTCAAATGTAAATAATGATTTAGAAATTGGGGACACAATAAAAGTTTTACATCCTTTTGTAAATATTTTTACAGAGGTTTTAGAGTATGAATATGATTTGATTTCTGAAAAAGTGAAGTCATTGACTTTTGGAAATTACACAAGAGATGTCAAAACAAAATTTAACAATATAAAAAATACTATTGAAACAATTAAACAAACAGTATCAAAACAAGAGATAACTATAAAAGAACAAACAAATTTGATTAATTCTCTAAATAAAAATGGATATGTTTATATAGATGATAATGAAATTTTAATACTAGATAAACTTCCAAAAGAACAGGCTAAAAATGTCTGGAGGTTTGGATTAGGAGGTATAGGATTTAGTTCAAAAGGATATGAAGGACCTTTCGAAACAGCTATTACAATGGATGGGCAAATAAATGCTAAATTTATCACAACAGGGACAATAGCTGTAGCAAGAATAGAGGGTTTGGCTAACTTTATAACTGAAACGAGTTCGTCAATAACCAAAATTGAATTAGAACAAGGAAGAATAACTAGTAAAGTATCATCAGTAGAGCAATCAGTAGAGAACATAACAAAAATAGAAGGTACAGCAGAAGGAAAGAACATATATATAGATGATGCATCTGCGGAACCATTAATAGATATAATGCTAGAGGGCGAGAGCCGACAGGCAACGAGGAGTGGGAAGAACTTACTTGATAATACTGCGACGACAAAAATATCAAACGGAATAACATTTACTGTGAATAGCGATGGAACAGTTTTAGTAGATGGTACAAATGATACCTCTGCTAACAGCAGTTTGGTTATCAATAGATATGATTTAAGCCCAGGAACATATATTCTGAACGGCTGTCCGAGTGGTGGTGCTAGTAATACTTATAGATTAGCTATCCAAGAGACAGGTAGTTATAGTATTTTAGGTTCTATAGATATTGGCAATGGCAGTAGAGAATTTACAATAGATACTACAACAAGCGTTCAAATAGCTATATTTATTCAGAAAGGCTTAACGATAAATAATTTATTATTTAAACCAATGTTACGAGAAGCAACAATAGCTGATGACACATATGAACAATATGGAGCAAGCCCTAGCCCAGATTATCGAAGCAAAATAGAGAATTTGGAGGGAGAAAATATTTGTCCTTCTTTGAATACAACAAGAACAATAAATGGAGTAACGTTTACAAAAAACAAAGACGGTTCAATAACAATGAATGGAACTGCAACAGCAAAAACAACGTACCCAATTAACGTAAATACTACTACGACTACAAGGACAGTATTGTTGAAAGCAAATTCAAAATACAGAATGTTATCAAGTTATGAGAGCGGAAAATATACAACACAGGTATTCTATTTAAAAAATAATGTTATGACATATTCCTCTTCTTTGATAGAAACAGTAGAAGAAACAAAAGTTGGTATGTATATTAGAGTATATAAAGATGCGGTATTAGACAATGTAACAATATATCCACAAATTACAAAAGGTGAAGAATATAAACCGTATGTGCCATATAATTCTTTAGGTTTCTTAGACATAGGAGAAAATTTAATTAAAGCCAGAGAATATTCGGCAACAGTTAACAATGTAGAACGTTCAATAACAAATGGATTAGTAAAACTTAATGGAACAATGGGGGAAGCGGCTGTAGGTTCTAATGCGTTTTCTATAATAGGTAATTGGACGGCAAATTATTCAGCATATGATACTAGTATCGAATATATAAAATTAAAAGCAGGAACATACACTTTAAGTATCCATAACGTAAAAGGAAGTTGTACGGAAGGTTCGCTAGCATTAGTTGCAGGAAATACAAATCCTAAAAAGACTAAAGCGAAGATACAATTGAAAAATGAAACAAGTAAAACATTTACATTAGAAGAAGAAAGCATTTGTAGAATATCTGTTGAGTATAATGTTGGTTGTACTTTTAATAATTTTGAATTTAATGTAATGCTAAATAAAGGTTCACAAGCTCCATACATTCCATATCAAGAACAAGCAGAGTACTTCCCACTATCAGAAGGGCAAAAGCTATATAAAGGTAGTTATCTAGCTGATGACGGAACACATCATAAGAGAAAACAAATTGTGCTGGATGGAAGTGATAATAGGGCTTGGTACATGGACACGCAATCAGAGACTAGCACAGATTATTTTTATACGAGAACAGTAGGTATAACAACAGAAAATATAAACAGTGTAATTTGTAGTCACTTAAAAAAAGGTTCACGAAGTAGACAAGGGTTCTGGGCAACAACAGTTTTTTGTATAACGATGAATAAGACTGTAACAGGAATTATTTCGAGTGATACTAAAGCTCAGAGAATAACTAAGTTTAAAACTTGGTTAGCAACTCAATACGCAAATGGCACACCAGTAATTGTAGAATACGAGCCAGCTGAAGAAGAAATAGTACCTTACACAGAAACACAGCAAGAAGCGTGGGAGAAATTAAGGCATTTTACATTATTTAGAGGTATTAATAATATAACAAGTACAGCAAATGCGAAAATCACATATGTTAGAGATAATGGGTTAAGCGACACATACGAAACCAAACGAAACGTAAAAGAAAATCACTACACAAAAAGTGAAACAGACTCACAAATAAGTCAAACAGCAGACTCAATCAAAGAGTCAGTCAAAGCAATAAACGAACAAACACAAGAAAAGCTTGCAACATTGGAGCTAGCCAATCAAAGTTTAGAATTTGCAACTAAAAGAACCGGTGGAAACAATTTAATTAGAAATAGTGCAATGATTAATGATAATAATTTCTGGCTAGCACACGCTAAATATCCATATCAAGAGTCAGATACACCACCTGACAATCCTACTGAAGGAGCATACTGGTATTGTACTGCCAATAGTGGAAGTTACATAGAAAATCAAATGTATGTGTACAACAGTAGTGGTTGGCAAGTATCAGAACTCTCAAGAAAATCATTGTTAAGTGCTCAAAACTACTTCGCTTATACAACTTCTAACGAATATTGGGCAAATGGCAGAAATGCTAATGAAAATACACTGAGTGGACGAGTTATTAAACTTGATGGAAGACAAGACTATACAGTATCACATATATTCAATATCACAGAACCTATTACATTGAATCAAAATGAAAACAAAATGGCAATATCATACTTTATCAAAAACAGTATAGTACAAGGAAATGTCTGCGTAGGATTAATGTTCCTTAATGAGGCAGATTTTACAGAGGTAGAAAAACCGTATTCGTTGTATGAGCCTGGTATTATACTGACACCAGATGATTTAAAAGATTTAACTAAAATAGAGCAAATAATCGAAATACCTAAGAAATCAGATTTTATTCCTGTAGTTGTAAGTAACACAGCACCTACAGATACAACTAAGAATTGGTTAGATACAACGATATACTTAGTTAAAAAATATAACTCGCAAACATCACAGTGGGAAATATTAGATACAAAAATGTCATTATATAACGAGAGTTCAAGAGAAGTTTGGACTTATAGATATTTCTATGGGTTCTACTATCAAACACCAATAATATACGATACAGCAGAAATCAAGAGTTGCTATGTGGCATTAACATTTTATCCTGCATTCGCAGTTTATACAGGAAATGTAGAGCCTACACCTTACAAAGGGTTATATTGGAATAATAAAACAACAAATCTAGTTAAGAGAGCAAAATACAATGATACCACCTTTGTAGAGTGGGAAACACTCGATATTCCAAGTAGTTTATTGCCGACTGGTGCAAGTTTAGGGGTTGAGCTATTTGATTACATAGTGCCAATTAAAGGATTCGTCGAAATTGCTGATTTAAAGCTTGAATATAACACTATGTGTACTCAATGGACTCAATTTCCTGGGGAAGTTTATGGCAAGAATTATAAAATGGACGAAAAAGGATTTTGGATTCAAGCAAATCAAAACACTATGTTTATAGATGAGGACGAAATCCTAGCAACATATAAAGGAATAAATATATTCCAAATTAATAAAGATTTAGCATATTTCTACAAAATACAAGCTACAGAGAGTATAGAAATAGGAAACTATTTCTTGAAAACTCAACAAATTAATTCAAAGAATATGCTGTTACTTTATTAGAAAGGAGAGCATATGGCAGTATCAAGTAATATATCAATAACACAAAACTCACAGAATATAGCAAACAATAAAACTAATATAACTGTTAGAGTACAAGTAACAACAACGGGAGGCTCATATAATGGATATTCTAAACCAGGTATTTGTACAATAGACGGAACACCATACGATTTTAGTCATAATATACCTCAAAATTCAACCACAACAATCTTTGAAAAGACATTAGACGTAACGCACGACAGTAACGGAGAGAAAACCGTTTATGCTAGTTTTTCATTCCAAACAGGTATATCAGCAGGAACAATAACTGGGTCAACATCCAAAAAATTAACGACAATTCCTAGAACTTCCGAAGTAAGTTTAAGTAAAAAGAATTTCAATATTGGCGAAACTATAACAATATATACTAACCGCAAAAGTGCTAGTTTCACGCATACAGCAGTTATCAAATTCAATGGACAAACAGTTAGAACACAAACAGGGATAGATGCTTCATATAGTTGTAATACAAATGAATTATTTGCTAAAATTCCAAATCAAAATCAGGCTAATGGTACAGTGGAACTTACAACTTATAGTGGTGGTACTAGAATAGGAACAAGTGCAGTTAATTTTACAGGCTATGTAGTAAATAGCGACCCAGTATTTAATAATTTTGATTGCGAAGATACTAATCCAATAACTAAAGCTTTAACTGGAAGTTTAACGGAAAGTAATCAAAAGTACATAAGAAAGTATAGTAATCTAAAAGTAACAATAACAAGTGCAAATAAGATGACTACCCAAAACAGTGCTACACCTAAATATTACAATATTGTGGTTGGCAACAAAAGCGAAAACTTAGATTATTCAACATCAGAAATTTCAAAAACTATAAATAATATGGACGACAATACAGTAACAGTTTTTGCCGTTGATAGCAGAGGAAACCAAAAAGACAAAACAAAAGCATTAGATATTGTTGAATATTCCGAAACTGTTTTACAAAGTGTTAAAATTGAAAGAAAAGAAGGTGTAGGGGAAACAGTCTTAATAAGTTTATCTGGCAAATATGCAAATATTAATTTTGGAGCCAAAGCCAACACAGTCAAAAGCATTCAATTTCGAAAAAAGAGCAAGACAGAGAACGAATTTGGAAGTTGGGTTGAAATAAAGCAATTGGTTACAATAAACACCGAAAACGGCACATTTAGCTGTGACTCAAAAGAAATTACAGGACAAACCTTCACTTTAGGTACAGAGTATGATATAGAAGTTCAAGTTAAAGATGAATTGAGTTCAGACACAGAACCAGTATCTCTTAATAGCGGAAAAGTGCTACTTTCAGCACTAAAGAATAAAGGAATTAGTATTGGGGGAATTTATAATGAAAAATTAGGAGGACCATTACAACTAGACAACAAGAACGTTATAGATTGGATAAATGGTAAGCAGGATAAACAAAAACATATTCTAAAAGCCATTCTTGCTGATGATAATACGACAATAACATCTTCTAAAGACTACGACGCTATATTAGTACCTCTAAAACAATACATTAAGATGGGAAACAAATTAAGTTTTAGTAATGGAAAAATTGTTATTGGTTCGGGTGTAAATTATATTAGAATATCTGCTCAAGTTATGATGTCATATATTCCAAGTTCTTTAAGAATAATGGGATTAGCAGTTTATATAACGAATAGTCAAGTTTATACAAATTATGGAATCAGAACTTCATCGGATTTTCTAACATATAATGCACCAGGAATGATATTCCCTGTTAAAGCAGGAGATACAGTATCAATTCACGTATATATTGAACCATCGGAAACAAGTGTCAAACTAAGAAAATACTCACAAAGCACTTTCCTACAAGTTGAAGTAATAGAGTAGGAGGTGAGAAGATGCAAGATAACATAATAATGTCATTTCTAGGTTTTATTATAACTATGATTCCGATTTTTACTGTAATTGTAAAGCTCAATAATACAATAACAAAATTGAATATAACAATTCAAGTTCTTTCGGAGCAGATGCAAAAAGGTCAAGAAGATAGAACCAAGATACATAATCAGCTTAATAACCACGAAACAAGAATATCAATTTTGGAAAATGAAAGGAGGGAAAGATAAATGGATTTATCAGTATTAACACAATATTTAAGTATAGTAGTTGTTGGAATATGCCTTTGTGTAGGTTTTGTTATAAAAAATAGTCTTGATTTTATACCAAACAAGTACATACCATTAATCATGCTAATATTAGGTTTAGCAATTAATGTATTAATGAACCTAAATGGGATAAATGCAGAAGTAATACTAACGGGAATGTTTAGTGGACTAGCTTCTACAGGTCTATACGAAATGTTTAAAAATTTAATATACAAGGAGGAAAAATAAATGAAGATAGTAGAAAATAATTTTAAGTTTGGTACAATGGACATAAGAAATACAACAGAGCAAATCGTGTGTCATCACAGTGGAGTAACTGTTTTACAAAGTGTAGAAGTAATACATAATTATCATAAAAATACAAAAGGTTGGGCAGGAA
>ULLE01027062.1_pt1 | contig 36918 bp, 29 predicted proteins | sample 1951331 | NCBI WGS metagenome assembly ULLE01 (sample SAMEA4835518, study PRJEB28245) | human gut metagenome | biome: gut microbiome; material: fecal sample | place: Denmark | collected 2008
GGTTCTGTAACACGAAATGAGGTAATTATGGAAGCATACACGAGTTTTGCCCGGGTGTATGACATGTTCATGGACAATGTGCCATATGAGGTGTGGGGCAGATATATTGTCGAAAAACTGCGTGCAAATGGCATAGACAGTGGATATGTCGTGGACTTAGGCTGTGGTACGGGAAAGCTTACCACGCTTCTTGCAGATGCAGGCTATGATATGATAGGCATTGACAATTCTTTTGACATGCTTGATATGGCGCTTGAGAGAGAGGATGACAGAATCCTTTATCTGATGCAGGATATGAGAGAGTTTGAACCGGGAGAAAAGGTGAGTGCCGTCGTAAGCGCATGTGACAGCATCAATTATATTCTTGAGCCTGAGGATCTTCAGGCAGTTTTTTTCTGCGTGAGCGAAAGTCTTAAAGAGGGTGGCATTTTTATATTTGATATCAATACTCCATACAAATATGAGGTGCTCATGGCTGATAATACCATAGCTGAAAACCGTGATGAGGGCAGCTTTATATGGGATAATTATTATGATGCCGATGAGAAAATAAACGAGTATGACCTGACACTTTTTATAAAGGAGCAGTCAGAGGATGAGGATGACATCTACAAGAAGTTTGAGGAAACTCATTTCCAGAGATGCTATGAGATTTCAGAGCTTAAGGAGCTTCTTGAGCAGTCGGGACTTGTGTTTGATGCGGTGTATGATGCGTACACAGACAATCAGGTGAAGTGTGACAGTGAGAAGGTCACTGTAATTGCACATAAAGCATAGAATTAGATAATGAGAGGTAAATTATGTCAGATTATATAGTAAGAGCAACAGCGGCGGATGCCAATATCAGAGCATTTGCTGTAACATCAAGGGAGATGGTGGAGACCGCCAGAGAGGATCACATGACAACACCTGTCATGACGGCGGCACTTGGAAGACTTCTTTCTGCGGGAGCCATGATGGGAGCTATGATGAAGGGCGATAAGGATATCATAACTCTTCAGATACAGTGCAGCGGACCTGCAAAGGGACTTACCGTCACAGCAGATTCGCACGGCAATGTAAAGGGCTTTGCCATAAATCCACAGGTTGAGCTGCCACTCAATGCGGCAGGCAAGCTCGATGTGGGAGGAGCGCTTGATCTTGGAATACTCACAGTCATAAAGGATATGGGCTTAAAGGAGCCGTATTCAGGTCAGTGTGAGCTTAAAACAGGTGAGATAGCTGAGGATCTGACCTATTATTTTGCCACATCTGAGCAGATTCCGTCGGCAGTTGGTCTTGGTGTGCTTGTGGATAAGGACCAGAGCGTAAAGCAGGCAGGCGGATTTATCATCCAGCTTATGCCGTTTACACCGGATGAGGTTGTGGACAGGCTTGAAAAGAAAATCACAGAGATTGATTCTGTGACACAGATGCTTGACAGGGGGCTGACTCCGGAGCAGATACTTGAGGAAATTTTAGGGAATTTCGGGCTTGAAATCACAGATACGACTAAGACACGCTTCCACTGTGACTGCTCAAAGGAGCGTGTGAGCAGAGCACTTTCCACACTTAGCAAAAAGGATCTTGATTCCATTATCGCAGATGGTGAGAGCATTGAGGTAAAGTGCCAGTTCTGTAATAAGGCATATGAGTTTACGGTGGATGAGTTGAAGGAGATGCGCTAATTGAAGGACGGATATATAAAGGTCGCTGCAGCGACACCAAAGGTAAAGGTAGCTGATACTGTATACAACGGACAGCTTATTAAAGCTCTTATGAAGGAGTGCACTGATAATGGGGCAAAGGTGGTTGTTTTCCCGGAGCTTTGCATTACCGGATACACCTGTCAGGATCTTTTCTGGCAGGATAAGCTCATAGCTGCAGCAGAGGATGAGCTTATAGGGATAGCAGATTACAGCAGGAGCCTTGACGGCATATTTTTCATAGGGCTTCCATATGAGATAAACGGCATGCTTTATAATATGGCGGCAGTTGTATCGCGCGGAGAGGTACTTGCCATGGTGCCAAAGACATTTCTGCCAAATTACAATGAGTTTTATGAGGCAAGGCATTTTGCATCGGGAGAAAACTTAAGCACATATGTCACACTGAAAAATGGACAGCAGGTGTCTGTAGATACTGATTTTATTTTTAGCTGCAAGCAGCTGCCAAAGCTTAAGATAGCGGTGGAGCTTTGTGAGGATCTTTGGACTCCGAACCCGCCGAGCATCAGACACGCGATGTCGGGTGCCACTGTGATTGTAAATCTGTCTGCATCAGATGAGGTGACAGGCAAGGCAATATACAGGAGAGAGCTTGTGAGCGGACAGTCTGCCAGATTAATCTGTGGATATATTTATGCGTCAGCGGGAGATGGTGAGTCCACACAGGATGTGGTCTACTCAGGACACAATCTCATCTGTGAAAACGGAAATGTGCTTGCCGAGTCAAAGCGCTTTACAAATGAGACTATATACAGCGAGTTTGATGTAGAAAGAATAGAGACTGAGAGGCGCAGGATGACAACATTTGTTGTCGAGGATGATCACAGATGGGCTGAGTTTGATCTTGAGGTAAAGGATACCACTCTTAGCCGCTATGTAAATTGCGCTCCTTTTGTTCCTGCAGACAAGACAGACAGGGACAGACGCTGTGATGAGATTCTTATGATTCAGGCTATGGGGCTTAAAAAGAGATTAGAGCATACCAACTGCAAGACCGCGGTTATCGGTATTTCAGGAGGACTCGACTCCACACTGGCACTGCTTGTCACGGTGAGAGCATTTGACCTTTTGGGAAAGGATCACAAGGATATCGCGGCAGTTACTATGCCGGGCTTTGGAACAACAGACCGCACATATGACAATGCGGTAAATCTCATTAAATGCCTTGGAGCTACATTTATCGAGGTGGATATAAAGGATGCTGTAAATATACATTTCAGGGATATCGGACAGAATCCGTCTGTGCATGATGTCACCTACGAGAATGGACAGGCACGCGAGCGCACACAGATACTTATGGATATCGCAAACAAGGAAAACGGAATGGTTATAGGTACAGGAGATTTGTCAGAGCTGGCACTCGGCTGGGCGACCTACAACGGAGACCATATGTCCATGTATGCTGTAAATGCATCGGTTCCAAAGACTCTGGTGCGCCATCTGGTAAAATACTATGCAGATACCTGCGGCAGCGATTTGCTGGAAAGTACACTTCTTGATGTGCTTGATACACCTGTTTCTCCTGAGCTTTTACCACCTGAAAACGGTAAGATTTCACAGAAGACAGAGGATCTTGTGGGCCCTTATGAGCTGCATGACTTCTTCCTTTACAATATGCTGCGCTGCGGCTATGCTCCTGCCAAGGTTTACCGCCTTGCAAGGATAGCATTTGAAGGAAAATATGATGATGAGTTTATTCTCAAATGGCTTAAGAACTTCTATCGCAGATTTTTCGCACAGCAGTTCAAGCGCTCATGTCTGCCGGATGGACCAAAGGTAGGAACAGTGGCGGTATCACCAAGAGGAGACCTAAGGATGCCTTCTGATGCGTGCGGACGTATCTGGATGGATGAGGTTGATAAGCTGTAATAGTAAGAGGAAAACAATGGGAAAGACACATAAGAAAACTCATAGAAGACAGGAAAGCATAAAACGTGCAAGGCACCGCGACAGGCGTACGAAAATAGGCGCAATAGTTCTTTGTGCAGCGATAATCATAACAACATTTCTGGCGTGTGGCATGCAGCTTTTGGTTCCTGTTACAGAAGCAGCAGTAAGTGCTGATAATAAGACACGCTCAGGGAATGTTGATGTGCAGAAGAATAATAATTCACTTACCGCATCTAAAATGGATTCAGGAAAAAAGCAAAACAGCTCAGAGGCTGATGTAAACGCTGCGGAGCAAAGCAGCGAGCCTGACAAGGAAACGAAGCTTGATGAGATACTTCACAGTGCAAAGTATCCGGGGCAGCTAAAGGAGCTTGCCAAGAAAAATGATGAGGCAATTGATTTCATATATGAGTATCCTAAGGAGCATTCGAAAGAGCATGATATTGATCTGACTGCAGAGGCCTCGCAGGATACAGTACCTCTTTTGCAGCAGTGGGATAAGAGATGGGGCTATGAAAAGTACAGTGGCAATTATTTTGCGGCGAGTGGCTGCGGTCCGACTGCACTTTCGATGGTTGTATTATATCTGACGCATGATGCACAGGCATCACCTCTTGCGGTGGCAGAGTATGCAAAGGAGGCCGGCTACAGTGTGGATGGCTCCGGAAGTGCATGGGATCTTATGAGCAGGGGCTGCAGGCACTACGGTGTAAATGCAAAGACTATAAAGGTGGATGAGGATACATTTAAAGAAAGGCTTGATGAGGGCAACCTGATAGTCGTAAATGTCGGTCCGGGAGATTTCACAGACAATGGACATTTTATGGTGATCACAGGCTATGATGATGAGGGCTTTACTATAAATGATCCAAACAGTATCATAAAGAGCAATACCCACTGGCAGTTTGAGAGGCTGGGTTCGCAGATCAGGGCTGCATGGAGGATGTTTGTGTAGATAATAGCAGCAACACATGCATTTATGCTGATGTTTGTGATGCATATGGAAAAATTAAAAAATAAGAAATAAAAAACCTGCTGTGTCATGCTTGTCTGACACAGCAGGTTTTTAATAACAAACAGTAAAGTATGGTATGCAGATTATAGCAATTGAATACCATGCTCCTCACATTTCTTAATTGTCTCCTCAGGCCACAGTGAGCTCTGTACCTCACCGATATGAGCCTTTCTGAGGAAGAACATACAGATTCGTGACTGTCCGATTCCGCCTCCGATAGTGTACGGAAGCTCCTTGTTGAGGATAGCCTTCTGGAATGGAAGCTTAGCACGCTCAGGACATCCGGCCTTGTCAAGCTGCTCCTTTAGGGCTTTTTCATCTACACGGATACCCATTGATGAAAGCTCAAGTGCGATATCAAGAACAGGATAGTATACGATGATATCAGCGTTTAAAGCCCAGTCGTCATAGTCAGGGGCACGTCCGTCGTGAGGCTCTCCGTTTGCAAGCTTGTCACCAATCTGCATTACACAGATTGCACCCTTTGCCTTTGCAAAATAATATTCGCGCTCCTTTGGAGTATTGTCCGGGAACATTTCCTCAAGCTCTGATGTGGTGATAAAGGTGATATCCTTTGGCAGAATCAAATCTATGTAGTCGTACTGTATAGCCATATACTGCTCGGTCTTGCGCAGGCATTTGTATACTGTCTTTACTGTTTCCTTAAGGAAATCTAAGTTTCTGTCCTCCTTGCGGATGACCTTTTCCCAGTCCCACTGGTCAACAAATATAGAGTGGATATTGTCAGTCTCCTCATCACGTCTTATGGCATTCATATCTGTGTAGATGCCCTCGCCGAGAGAGAAGCCGTATTTCTTTAATGCATATCTCTTCCACTTGGCAAGAGAGTGAACGACCTCAGCCTCCTTGTCACCCTGCTCAAGGATGCCGAAGGTAACAGGTCTTTCATATCCGTTTAAGTTATCGTTTAAGCCTGTGGTAGGATCAACGAAAAGCGGTGCTGAAACACGTGTCAGGGAAAGACGCTGTGCGAGCATGCCCTGGAAGAAATCCTTAACAGTCTTGATGGCAAGCTGTGTATCGTGAAGATTCAGTGCCGAAGAATAGTTCTTTGGTATTGTTAATTTGCTCATTTTCGATTAAACCTCGTTGTATTATTAATTTTTTAATAAAATTCCTTTAACCTGATTATTATATCACAATTTTTCTAGAAAGATAGTCCATAATATGATAAAATTAGATAGTTTAAAGAGAAACAATATCGTTTTACCTTATTTTTACGTGTTTAAGGTGTTAATGAAAGGTAGTAGTTTTATATGAGAAAAAGAGATATGACCTTTGCTTCGGCGGTGCTTGAGGCAATAGATGCGCTTTTAGCTCTTGCGTATATAGGCTTACAGATTTATTATGGAGTGTGCTATCACATACAGGTATTTAAGTTTGTGGCCAATATACTTGTGCTTTTGCTTGTATACATTGCAATCACATGGCTGCAGCATTATCCGGAAAGGCTAAATCACATAGCAGCGGAGCTGTGTGTGGGCAATATCAGAAAATATTCGCTCAGGCTTTTGACGTTTGTAAAGCTTGTTTTTACTGCGGGGCTTCTGGTGCCATGCGTGTGTGATGCGTTTGGAATAGCAATCCGCGATGTATACAGCCTCATTATGATAGGGCTCATCCTTGTGGTGACGGCATATTATGAGTACAGGATATTTCAGGAAATAAAGTCATTGCGGAAATAATATAGGAGAAATAAAATGCAGCTTAGTATAGAAGAAGTTAAAAAGCTGGATAGTAACAGCTATCAGATAATAGATATAAGAAGTGAGGAAGAGGTGGCGCACGGTGCCATAAAGGGAGCACTCAATATTCAGGCAGAGGAAATAGAGTCAGATGAGAGGGTGCCACATGATAAGAAGCTTGTCATAGTCTGCAGCCGTGGTAAGACGAGTGTGGATGTGGCAGAGTATCTCACAGAAAAAGGTTTTGATGCGGCAAGCTTAAAGGGAGGCTATATAAGCTGGCTGCTTGATGCCATGAAAGAGGATGAGGTGGCAGAGCGCGATATAAAGGCAGATGTGGAGCAAAGCATCAGAAAGAAATTTAAGAAATCCATCTGGCGCAAGTTTACAAAGGCGATAAACACCTATGAGCTTGTAAAGCCGGGGGATAAGATTGCGGTGTGTATATCGGGAGGTAAGGATTCCATGCTCATGGCAAAGCTTTTTCAGGAGCTTAAGCATCACAACAAGTTTGATTTTGATGTGAAGTTTCTCGTCATGGACCCGGGCTACAATGAGGCAAACAGGCATGTCATAGAGGAAAACTGCAGGAACCTTGGCATCCCTGCCACTATTTTTGAGTCAGATATATTTGATGCTGTATATGATATCGAAAAATCGCCATGCTATTTATGTGCGAGGATGAGAAGAGGACATCTGTATGCATTTGCAAAGGAGCTGGGCTGCAACAAAATTGCGCTCGGACATCACTATGATGATGTTATCGAGACGATACTCATGGGCATGCTCTACGGTGCACAGGTACAGACCATGATGCCTAAGCTTCACAGCACAAACTTTGAGGGCATGGAGCTTATCAGGCCTCTTTACCTGGTCAGGGAGGACGATATCAAGGCATGGCGTGATTACAACGGTCTGCATTTCATACAGTGTGCCTGCAAGTTTACAGATACCTGTACCACCTGTAATAATGAGGAAAACCGCTCAAAGCGTGTTGAGATAAAGCAGCTCATCGCTAATCTTAAAAAGGTGAATCCTTTTGTCGAGGCAAATATATTTAAGAGCGTGGAGAATGTAAATCTGGCTACGGTTGTAGCATATAAAAAGGATGGCATAAAGCACAGCTTCCTAGATCACTATGATGAATAAGACAGATATATTTCAGGAGGGCATTGTATGGCAGATATCATGGATTATATTGACTGGCGTGGAGATATAGGCTTTGATGAGGTGCATGTAAATGAGGTGGACGGACTGATTTTTTCACAGCTTATTTATGTGCAGATGAAGCCATATATGCCGGATGCAAAGAAGTCATACCTTACGATAAAACAGCTTTCAAGCCTTTACTGCGCGGACCACAGTGATGATGAGATTGAGCAGATGCCTAATCTTTTTCGCCATTCCGCGAGGCTGCTTCAAAAGCTGGCGCACTCAAGGCGCTATGCTGACTGCATTTTGAGATATTATATATACGATATAAGTGAAAAAGAGGAGTCGCAGTTTTCTGCGGTTACGATAGAACTGCCTGACGGCACATATTTCATTTCCTACAGTGGTACAGACCATTCCGTGGTAGGCTGGAAGGAAAACTTTAATCTAAGCTATCTCGATGAGACCCCGGGACAGAACAAGGCGAAAAAATATTTAAAGCAGGTGGCAGCATATATATGCAATGATGATAGGGGCATAAATGAAAAAGCCATAAATGATAAAGCTTTAGATGATGAAAATATCAACAATAAAAGCATAAGTGCAAGAAGACTGTGGATAGGCGGGCACTCAAAGGGTGGAAATCTGGCAGTGTTTGCCGCCATGCATGTGGATAAAGAGGTGCAGGATGTCATTATTAAGGTGTTTAATTTTGACGGGCCGGGCTTCAATCACAAGATGATATATACGGCAGGCTACAAAAGAATTTTTGACAGAATAGAGACATTTCTGCCACAGTCGTCTATTGTTGGCTTATTGCTTGAGCATGTGGACAATTATGAGGTGGTAAGAAGCCATAATTCGGGGCCGCTGCAGCATGATGCTTTTTCCTGGGAGATAATGGGCGGAAGTATCATAAAGGCGGATGGGCTGGACAAAAACAGTGTGCGCCTTGACAAGACACTCAGAAACTGGATAGGCAGCATGGATGAGGCGCAGCGAAAGCAGTTTGTAAATGTGCTTTTTTCAATAGCATCGGACTCCAATTTTGAGAACCTTGACCAGATGTCATTTAAGCAGCTCATTGAAATGATAAAGGCTGCCGATGAGTTGTCAAAGGCTGACTGGAGCATGCTTAAGGATACAGTAAGACTCCTGATTTCTGCCGGTGTCGGCGTGGTCAGGGATGAAAAGGAGAAATAAATGTTAAATCAGTTTTCAAGAACACAGCTTTTGCTTGGAAAAGAGGCGATGGATAGGCTAAAGGGCGCAAGAGTCGCAGTATTTGGAATAGGAGGAGTGGGCGGATATGTCTGCGAGGCACTAGTCAGAAGCGGCGTGGGAGCGATTGACCTTATCGATGATGACAAGGTGTGTCTTACAAACCTAAACAGGCAGATAATTGCAACCCGAAAGACCATAGGAAAATACAAGACAGATGTGATGGAGGAGAGGATTCATGATATTAATCCTGATGTCAGTGTCGTGACGCACAGGTGCTTCTTTTTGCCGGAAAATGCTGATGAATTTCCGTTTGAAGAGTATGATTATATAGTTGACGCGGTTGATACGGTCACAGCAAAGATTGCGCTTGTCATGAAGGCACAGGAGAAGAATGTCCCTATCATAAGCAGTATGGGAGCGGGAAATAAGCTGGATGCAAGTGCATTTAAGGTGGCTGATATATATAAGACCAGCATGTGTCCTCTTGCAAAGGTCATGCGCCGTGAGCTTAAAAAACGTGGCGTGAAAAAGCTCAAGGTGGTATACTCTGAGGAGAAGCCTACAAGACCGATAGAGGATATGTCCATAAGCTGCAGAAGCAACTGCATCTGCCCGCCGGGTGCCGAACACAAGTGCACAGAGCGCAGGGATATTCCCGGAAGCATTGCATTTGTACCATCAGTGGCAGGACTTATCATCGCGGGCGAGGTGGTACAGGACATAGCCTTTGACAGGGTATGATGAAGAATACAATTACGAAAAGAGAGGAATAAAAATGCCAGTATTTGATTTTAGCGATACACCGGTAGCAAACGAGCATCCGGAGTGTACATATGAGACATTTCATTCGACGGAGACCAAGGCATCGGCCGATAAACCGATTGTTGTGATAGACAATAAGCAAAAGGAATGGGCGCATCATGCGCTCGGTATGTTTACAAATCCGATAAAGCGTACATCCTTTGAATTTGAGGATGGTGATGGGGTGACCAGTGCAGATATCTTGCGCATTGATTCCCGCTTCGTCAGCCTTTTTAAGTGGCTTGGCGAAAATCACATAAAGGTACAGCTTTCAGGAGCCAATACACCTGACGGATACGCAGTATACAGGGTGAGGGAGGTGTCTCTTGGCAGAGGCACAAAGCTGTCTGCAGAGGATGGATTCCTGCAGTATATGATGGAAAGGCTCTTTGCCAGCACCATGCCTGAGGATGAACCTGACCTCGATGATTACGAGGAAGAGGGCGACAGCATGAAGCTCACCAGTATACAGAGCATCACAGATTTCATGACCTGTGCAGGCCGTACACTGCCTGACAATATACTTCTGTGGGCCAGAAGAAATCTGGCAGTTGCGCGTTCAAGCGAGGTATCACCTGAGGAGAGACGCCATGCGCAGAGAGCACTTTCCATCATGATGAATATCCAGTGGAAGGGAAATTACTTTGAGGCAATTGACCCTGTGGAGGCAAGGCGCATACTCGATGAGGAGCTCTATGGCATGGAGAGCGTGAAGCAGAGAATCATTGAGACTATTATCCAGATAAACAGGACTCATACACTTCCTGCCTACGGACTGCTGCTCTGTGGACCGGCAGGAACCGGAAAGTCACAGATTGCATATGCTGTTGCGCGTATACTCAAGCTTCCATGGACCACACTCGATATGAGTTCCATAAATGATGCAGAGCAGCTCACAGGAAGCTCAAGAATCTATTCAAACGCAAAGCCGGGAATCATTATGGAGGCATTTTCACAGGCAGGAGAGTCAAATCTTGTATTTATCATCAATGAGCTCGACAAGGCCTCAAGCAAAAACGGCAACGGAAATCCGGCAGATGTGCTTTTGACACTGCTTGACAATCTGGGCTTTACAGACAACTATATGGAGTGTATGGTGCCGACCGTCGGAGTATATCCGATTGCAACAGCCAATGATAAATCCCAGATTTCTGCACCGCTTATGTCACGTTTTGCAGTGATTGATATTCCGGACTATACCGATGAAGAGAAGAAGGTCATCTTCCAGAGATTTGCCCTGCGCAAGGTATTTGAGCGAATGGGAATGAAGGAAGAGGAGTGCGTTCTCACAGAGGACGGACTTGATGCAGTGATTAAGCTTCACGAGAACACATCGGGCATAAGAGATCTCGAGCAGGCTGCAGAGCATCTGGCAGCAAATGCACTTTATCAGATAGAGGTTGATAAGGTAAAGCAGGTGGTATTTGACGCTGAGGCTGTTTTTGAGCTTTTAGGCTAGCAGGATATGATTACGGTTACAGGAATTGTTACGAAAATAAAAGGAGATGGTCAGGATGAGAGAATTTGGAAAATCCAGAAAATTAGATAATGTGCTTTATGATGTAAGAGGACCGGTGGTGGATGAGGCGGCCCGCATGGAGGAAAACGGCACAAATGTGTTGAAACTCAATATAGGAAATCCTGCGCCGTTTGGCTTCAGGACACCTGATGAGGTGATATATGATATGTCTCGCCAGCTCACGGACTGTGAGGGGTATTCCAACTCCAAGGGACTTTTTTCTGCAAGAAAAGCAATCATGCAATATGCACAGCTCAAAAAGCTTCCTAATGTGACGGTTGAGGATATCTACACCGGAAACGGAGTCAGCGAGCTTATAAACTTAAGCATGTCAGCGCTTCTTGACAATGGTGATGAGGTGCTGGTGCCGGCACCGGACTATCCGCTTTGGACAGCCTGCGTTACACTTGCGGGAGGCATGGCAGTGCACTATATCTGTGATGAGCAGTCAGAGTGGTATCCGGACATAGAGGATATCAAAAAGAAGATTACAGACAAGACAAAGGCAATCGTAATAATAAACCCTAATAACCCTACAGGAGCGCTCTATCCAAGGGAGGTGCTGCAGCAGATAGTTGATGTGGCAAGAGAGCACGAGCTTATGATTTTTTCGGATGAGATATATGACAGGCTGGTGATGGATGACTATGAGCATGTGTCTATTGCGTCGCTTGCACCGGACCTCTTCTGTGTGACCTTCAGCGGTCTTTCGAAGTCGCATATGATAGCAGGCTATCGTATCGGATGGATGGTTTTAAGCGGCAACAAGGCACTCGGAAAGGACTATATCGAGGGTCTCAACATGCTCTCAAACATGCGTCTTTGCTCGAATGTTCCGGCGCAGTCGATAGTGCAGACGGCTTTAGGCGGATATCAGAGTGTAGGCGAGTATATTGTGCCGGGCGGACGAATCTATGAGCAGAGAGAGTACGTCTACAAGGCATTAAACGATATACCGGGAATTTCGGCAGTAAAGCCAAAGGCAGCATTTTACATATTCCCAAAGATTGATACTGCAAGGTTCAACATCACAAACGATGAACAGTTTGCACTCGATCTGCTTCGTGAGAAGAAGATACTCATCATCCACGGCGGCGGCTTCAACTGGGATAAGCCGGATCACTTCAGAGTGGTATATCTGCCTAGAACAGAGATATTAAAGGATGCCACAGGCAAGCTTGCAGACTTTTTGTCTTCATATAAGCAGAAATAATTATTGGCATAGATAATTATAAAACATAAAACATAAAACATATAACATATAACATATAAGCTCCGGCACAGAAAACTTTTTGTTCTGACCGGAGTTTTTATATTATGCTGTAATATTTTTTAAAAGTAACCTACCTGTAACTTTACATAATGTATTATACACTTGTATCGCGGGGCGGCTGCACTTTAAAGGACGGACCGCACAGCACTCAAAAATGTATAGAGAAGAAAAGGAGAATTAAATGGAACTGCTTAGAGTAGAACACTTATCAAAAATATACGGAGCCGGAGAAAATCAGGTCAAGGCTTTGGACGATGTGTCATTGAGCGTGGAAAAGGAAGAGTTTGTGGCAATAGTCGGGGCGAGCGGCTCCGGAAAATCCACACTGCTTCATCTGCTCGGAGGTGTTGACAGACCAACAAGCGGAAAGGTGTATATAAACGGCACTGATATTTTTGCAATGAATGATGATGAGCTTGCCATATTCAGAAGAAGACAGGTAGGCATCATTTATCAGTTTTATAATCTGATACCTATATTAAATGTGGAGGAAAACATGGCAATCCCGATGGAGCTTGATGGAAGAAAGGTGGAAAAGGCACAGATGGATGACATGCTTTTGCGCCTTGGACTTACAGAGAGACGTACTCATCTGCCAAATGAGCTATCAGGTGGACAGCAGCAGCGCACATCTATAGGAAGAGCCCTGATTACGAGACCATCTATAGTGCTAGCGGATGAGCCGACCGGAAACCTGGATACCAAGGCCAGCAACGAGATTATGCATCTCTTAAAGACCTCAAACCGTGAGCTCAACCAGACAATCATTATGATCACACACAATATGGAGCTTGCAAAGGCGGCTGACCGCACAATAATGATAGAGGATGGTAAAATCAGATGAATTTGATGAAGACACTCACATTAAAAAACTTAAAGCTCAACAGGAAAAGAACTATTGTCACGATAGTCGGAATAATTCTTGCAACAGCGCTTTTGTCGGCGCTTGTCACACTTGTGTCAAGCTTTCAGTACAGTATGATTGAATACCAGAAGCAAAAGGGCGGCGACTTTCATGTGAAATTTTCGAATGTGAAAATGTCTGAGCTTTCGGAGTTTAAAAACAACAGAAATATTGAAAGCACATTTGAGACAATGGGAATGGGCTTTGCAAAGCTAGACGGCTGCAAGAATGAGGATAAGCCATATGCATATGTCATGGCAACAGATGAGGCCGGCTTTGAGAGAGGCTGCTTTAAACTTATAGAGGGGCGCATGGCAAAAAATGAGGATGAGATAGTCATTCCAAGGCACTTAAAGACAAACGGACGAATCGACATAAAGGTGGGGGATGAGATAACACTGGATGTCGGAAAGCGATATGATTCAAACACCGAAAGTGTCATATCGGAAAACTGCGCATATGAGAATGAGGCAGAGACACTTACCGATACTGTGACAAAGCACTACAAGGTGGTAGGCATCATGGAAAGACCGGGCTATGGAATGGAGGACTATAGTGCCGCCGGATATACATTTGTCACATACTCTGATGAGCTGGCAGCAATTGATAACGGCACAAAGAGTGAGGCAAGTGAAGCTGACACTACACTCACAGTGTACAGCAGATACACTAAAAAGGCTTTAAGAAACAAGGATGCTGTGACTGCTGATATAATTGGTGTGGATGAAAAGCTGTTTGCGAAAGCGAATAATTCATCTGTTGAAATGTCTGCTGAGGAGAGTGATAGATTTCTTAAAGAGATGGAAAATGCAAAATATGATATATATATGAATGGATACCTTATAAGCTATGAGTGCGTTTTCCCGATTGACGGCACATTTAAAGCACTGTTTACAGTGGCCACTGTTGTGGCTTTGATAATTATACTGACATCAGTGTATTGTATCAAAAACAGCTTCAACATATCAATCACTGAAAAAATCAGGCAGTATGGCATGCTTGCAAGCGTGGGTGCTACGAGACGCCAGATAAAAAGCAGCGTTAAGACAGAGGCAGCAATGCTTGGAGTGGTTGGTATTCCGGTGGGTACCATGAGCGGTATTTTGGCATCGCTCATACTTGTCAAGGTGGTAAATGCGCTGTCAGCAGGCTGGCTTAACTTTGCTTTGAGCTTTCATACTTCCCTGCCTGCACTTATTCTTGCTGTGATACTGAGTATAGCAACCATTTATTTCTCAGCAACAGGCAGTGCAAGAAGGGCTGCAAAGGTTACACCGCTTGAAGCAATAAGAAACACAAAGGAGATTAAAATAAAGTCATCAAAGCTTAAGACACCGGCGATTATAGGCAGAATCTGGGGTATCGGAGGCGTTATCTCATATAAGAATATAAAGAGGAACAATAAAAAGTACAGAACCACAGTGACATCCATTGTCATCTGCTCAGTAACCTTTATTGTGATATCATACTTTATGTCTATGGCCTTTAGCAGGGTTGGGATGTCATATGCATCAGTAGATTACAATATCGGAATAAATATGTCATGTAAAAAGGACCTTGATATTGAAAAGCTCTCTAAGCTTTTGAGTGGCATTGAAGGAGCTGAGGATTATCTGGTTGGAGCAGGCTATGATTTCGATGTCAGTAAGCCGGAGTATACAAAGGAATATGGAGAGTATTGCGGGCAGCTTTATGATGACAGTGAGGATGTCTCACAAGAGTTTTTAATCACAGTTTTGGATGACAAATCGTATGATAAGTATGCGTCTGACGCAGGCATAAAAAATGCAGCTGCAGGAGCAATTCTTGTGAATAAAGGCACATTTGATGTGTATAATGAGAATAGCTCAAAATACGTCAAAAAAGAGATGGAGCTGTACAAATATAAAGCAGGAGATACAATCGAGTGTGGCTATAATGTGTATGATGATGCTTCTTCTGATGACAATGCAGCAGAAGGCGATACTGAAAGCAGCACAGATGATAATAATGCAGTGGAAGGTGATACTGAAAGCGGCACAGAGGATAACAGTGGATACGTTGACGAGGAAACAATAAATAACGGAGTCAGAAAGACTGTGGATGTAACTATTGCAGGTGTCACAGACAAGGTACCAACAGGTTATAAGGGCTACGGCAATACCACGCTTTTGTTTATGAACCAAAAAGGCTTTGAAAGCCTATGGGGTGACGGCAAAAACGGTAATGAGATTAAACCGGGATATGCGTCATATTCGGCATATGTGGTTGCAGAAAATGCAGATGAATATCAGGATACATTCGAAAAGGAGACGGAAGAAAATCCTGAGTATTCGCAGATTAGTTTTTATGTCAGCAATCTGGATAAGGAGATGCGCGATGAAAAGTCACTCTTTACACTGCTTGGAGTATTTGCATACGGACTTATTGTAGTCATTGCCTTAATAGGAATCACAAATATCATCAATACGTTAAGTACCGGAATGGAGCTTAGAAGCCGCGAGTTTGCCACATTAAGAAGCATTGGAATGACAGATAAGCAGTTTGTGGGAATGGTCAGACTCGAGAGTGTGTTTATATCTGTGAAGGCGCTTGTAATAGGAGTACCGCTTGGTATTTTAATAAGCTATCTCCTATGTGTTATGATGAACAGGATGGATGATGCAATCATTTATGAGCTGCCGTATAAAGCAATTATATTGTGTATAGTGGTTGTAATAATGCTGATTTATGCTATCATGAAACTATCAATGACGAAGCTTAGACACAATAACATTATTGAGACAATCAAGAATGAAAATCTGTAGGAAATGCGGGAGCTGATATGAAAAAAATACTTCTCATAGAGGACAATAGAGGAATAACAGAGGGACTGTGTGATACCTTTACAGAACCTGAATATGAGCTTTTGACAGCAGGCAATTTAAAGGAGGCTGGGGCGCTTTTGAGTGAGCACCCCGGCCTTGTGCTGCTTGATGTGTCGCTTCCGGATGGGAACGGCTTTGATTTTTACAGCGAAAGGCTGGAAAAAGAAAAAACACCGGTCATTTTTCTTACCGCAAGGGATGAGGAAAATGATATAGTAAAGGGACTTGAGCTTGGAGCGGAGGATTACATCACAAAGCCTTTTTCAGTAAGAGAGCTTGTGGCGAGAGTAAACCGCGTATTTTTACGAAGGAAAAGTGATGACAGTTCATCTGTCATACACGCAGGAAGCATAAGCTATGATTTGGACAAAAAGGAAGCAAGAAGGGCTGGACAGGTGATTGCTCTTTCAAGTCTTGAAAACCGCATACTTGATCTGCTTTTTACCAATCACGACAAGGCTGTGTCCAGAAATGCCGTGCTTGACTGCATCTGGGAGGCGACAGGCAACGATGTCTATGACCATACCGTGACTGTCTATATGAAGCGCATCAGGGCAAAGCTTGGTGAGGATGTGATAAAGACTGTGAAGGGAATCGGGTATCGTGTTGATTCAGATGAAACTCTTTAAACAGTATCGACTGACAGAGACAGTTCCCGGGGGAAAGAATGAGAAAGAAGAAATATAATTTAGAGAACAGAAAACATTTTGTGTATTTTGCGATAATATATACATGTATATGTGTGACGGTTATGGCTTTTACCGTCTTTTTCCAGTACAGGGCATATACGAAAAACTATAACGCCACAGTGGCTAAGCTATGTGCACTCATTCATGAAAAATATCCCGATGTATCAGATGGCAGCATAGCCGCGATTCTAAATGACAGCAGCTTCGATAGTGATTATACAAATTTAAAAAGCGCAGAGACGCTCTTAAAAAAATACGGCATTGATATGGAAAAGGATTCCGCGGTTTTGTCAAATGAAAAAGCGCTTAAAGGAGCGCTTTGGCTAGACATATTTCTTGTTGTGCTTTTTGCAGGGGCTTTTGCCTTTACATTGTGCTTATAAGATTTAGCTTTAAAAGACAGGTCAGACAGGCTGCGGATTATCTGCGCCGCATAAATCAGGGAGACTACAGACTTTTTATGGCAGATAGCACAGAGGGAGAGATTTCTATACTAAAGGGAGAGCTTTACAAGACAGCAATCTATTTGAGGGAGTCTGCGGAAAATGCAAAGGCAGACAAGCTTTTGCTAAAGGATGCGCTTTCTGACATATCGCATCAGCTTAAGACACCGCTCACATCACTTTCGATAAATCTGGAAAATCTGGAAGGAAATCCTGATATGGCACCTGAAAACAGAAGCAGGATAATGCGCAGGGCAAAGCGTGATGTGGATAATATATCGCATATGGTGCAGGCTATCTTAAAGCTTTCAAGGCTTGAAGCGGATGTTGTGGAGTTTGATGAGAAGGATACGCTGCTGTCTGAAATTGTGTCTGAGGCAGCTGACAATGTGATGGCACTTTGCGATTTGAGAGACATAAGGCTGTCCATAGATGAAGGCTCTGATAAGGATGCCTGTATACATGCTGATGCATACTGGCAGTGTGAGGCCATTACAAACATAGTAAAAAATGCAGTAGAGCACGCAGAGAGTGAGGTAAAGATAGGCTTTTACAGGTATGAGATGTATGCAGAGATAACAGTGCAAAACGATGGAGAAGCCATAAGTGATGAGGACAAAAAGCATATTTTTACGCGTTTTTACAGCGGCAGCGGACAGCCGGCAGACAGCATCGGCATAGGACTTTCGTTCGCGGAAGCAATTGTGCGTCATGACAATGGATATATCCTTGTGGAGGATTGTAAAAAAGATGTATTAAATGAAAAAAATGAATGCAGTGGCACACGCTTTGTGGTAAGATATTTGTGATAAGTTGAGAAAAATTATCAATAAATACACTAGGAAGCGATAAAATGACACTAAAAGAACTTGGCATAGGACAGAGTGCCAGAATACTTACAGTAGGCGGTGAGGGCGCACTGCGCCAGCATTTCCTGGATATGGGAGTAATCCCAAAAGCCGAAGTAACAGTTATCAAATTTGCACCGATGGGAGACCCGATGGAGCTTCAGGTGCACGGCTATGAGCTCACATTGAGGCTTGATGATGCGGCACAGATTGAGGTAGAATTAATTGACAGCCGTTCAAGAAAGCATGAGGGCCCTAAAAAGATAAGCAACACAGCCCATCCCGGACTTGGCGAGGAGGGCAAATACCATGTGAAGGGCAGTGGCAATCCCCTTCCGGAGGGTGAGAAGCTCACATACGCACTTGTGGGAAACCAAAACTGCGGCAAGACAACACTTTTCAACCAGCTTACAGGCTCAAACCAGCATGTGGGCAATTTCCCGGGAGTGACGGTGGACAGAAAGGATGGCTCTATTAAAGAGCATCCGGACACATCAATCACTGACCTGCCTGGAATTTACTCAATGAGCCCATATACGAATGAGGAGATTGTGTCGAGAAACTTTGTGCTCGATAACAAGCCAAAGGCCATAATAAATATCGTAGATGCGACAAATATCGAGAGAAACCTGTATCTGACCATGCAGCTTCTTGAGATGGATATACCGATGGTTATCGCTCTAAATATGATGGATGAGGTGACGGCAAACTCAGGCTCAATCGATGTAAATAAAATTGAGGGACTGTTAGGAGTGCCTGTTGTACCGATTTCTGCCGCAAAGAATCAGGGTGTTGATGAGCTGGTGCGCCATGCAATACACATTGCAAAGTATCAGGAGCGCCCGGGCAGACAGGATTTCTGTGATGAGAATGATTTTGGCGGTGCCGTGCACAGATGTATACACGCGGTCAGTCACCTGATTGAGGATCATGCAAAGCTCGCCGGAGTCCCGATTCGCTTTGCTGCTACCAAAATTATCGAGGGAGATGCACTTATATTAGAGCAGCTTCATCTTGATGAGAATGAGAAAGAGGCAATAGAGCATCTGATTGTCCAGATGGAGAAGGAGCGAGGCCTTGACAGAAGCGCTGCAATTGCGGATATGCGCTTTACATTTATTGAGAAAATATGCGAGAGCACCGTGGTAAAACCGAAGGAGAGCAGGGAGCGTATCAGAAGTGAGCGCATCGACCGTGTTCTTACAGGCAAATACACGGCAATACCGTGCTTTATAGTGATAATGCTTGCTGTATTTTATCTGACCTTCAACGTAATCGGAGCAGGCCTTCAGTGGCTTTTGGAGCAGGGCATAGGAGCACTGACCGCGCTTACGGATAAGGCACTCACAGCGGCAGGCGTGAATGAGGTGCTGCACGGACTGGTAATAGACGGCATCTTTCAGGGTGTCGGAAGCGTATTAAGCTTTTTGCCGATTATCGTGACACTGTTCTTTTTCTTATCCCTCATGGAGGACAGCGGATACATAGCGAGGGTTGCATTCTTCATGGACAAGCTCCTTCGTAAGATAGGACTTTCAGGGCGAAGCATAGTACCAATGCTCATAGGCTTCGGCTGTACGGTGCCAGCTGTCATGGCGACACGTACACTGCCAAGTGAGAGAGACCGTAGAATGACTATACTCCTCACACCGTTTATGAGCTGTTCGGCAAAATTGCCAATTTATGCATTCTTTGTTAGTGCATTTTTCCCGAAGCATGGCGGACTTGTCATGGGAGGACTGTACTTCCTTGGAATAATTGTCGGAATACTTTTCGCATTTATCTACAGAAAGACTTTGTTCAGGGGTGACGCAGTGCCGTTTGTCATGGAGCTGCCAAACTACAGGATGCCGGGCGCCAAGAATGTGTGCCAGCTCCTCTGGGAAAAGGCAAAGGACTTTTTGCAGAAGGCATTTACAGTAATACTTATTGCCACAATGCTTATATGGTTCTTACAGAGCTTTGACATACACTTTAACATGGTAACAGACTCAAAGGACAGCATGCTTGCCGCTATTTCAAGTGTTATCGTGCCTGTCTTTAAGCCTCTGGGACTCGGAGACTGGCGTATATGCACGTCACTTATCAGCGGACTCATGGCAAAGGAGAGCGTGGTATCAACACTTGAGATACTGTTTGGCGGAACTGTTACGACAGCACTCACAACACTTTCAGCTGCATCTCTTCTGGTGTTCTCGCTGCTTTACAGCCCTTGCGTGGCTGCTATAGCATCCATAAAGAGAGAGCTTGGTGCAAAGTGGGCAGTCAGCGTGGTGCTTTTGCAGTGTGCGATTGCATGGGTGGCAGCATTTATTGTAAGGGTAATTGGACTGCTTGTGATGTAAAAAAACTGATTGAATAGTTATAAAAAACATAAAAGGAGATATGTGATGGAGATTAAACTGGAAAATGAATCACTTGAGCTCACGATAAACAGCTTCGGAGCAGAGCTAAAAAGCATCACCGGCAAGGAAACAGGTACACAGTATCTGTGGGATGCCGATGAGAAATACTGGAAGAGAAGCGCACCGGTGCTTTTCCCGTTTGTCGGCAGCTTAAAGGACAAGAAGTTTACCGTTGATGGGACAGATTATCCGATGGGACAGCACGGCTTTGCAAGGGATATGGAGTTTGAGCTTGTGTCACAGACAAAGGATGAGGCATGGTTTTCACTTAAATCAAATGATGAGACTCTTGCAAAATATCCGTTTGAGTTTGTGCTCGAAATCGGCTATAAGCTCTCAGGCAGTGAGATAAAAGTGACCTGGAGGGTGACTAATCCTGCGAAAAAGGATTTACTTTTCTCAATAGGTGGTCATCCGGCATTTATGTGTCCGGTCGCAGAGCATGGAAAACAGTCAGACTATTATCTGAAGCTTGACACAGACAAAGCAATCACCTACGGACTTATCTGTGACGGAGGACTTTTAGACAAGGATGACAATCTGCTTAAGGTGGATGAGGATGGATACTGTCAGATAGATGAGCATATGTTTGATAAGGATGCGCTCATAATAGAAAACAGACAGGCTTCAAAGGTGAGCCTGTGTACACCGGATAAGAAGCCATACCTTACGGTGTCATTTGATGCGCCTTTATTTGGTCTGTGGTCACCGGCAGGAATGGGAGCACCGTTTATCTGTATTGAGCCGTGGTACGGCCGATGCGACAGAGCAGGCTTTGCCGGAGAATTAAAGGACAGGGAGTATGGTAATTCGTTGGCACAGGGTGAGAAATTTGAGAAGTCATATACGATTGCAATTGAGATGTAGATTTTCTTGTTCTCAATGTGACTTAAGACTTAAATAGTTACAAACAAAAATATAAGATATAGTTAGAATCATGGGACTGCGATATATTGTAGTCCCATGATTTTTGTATTGACAAAATGCAAGATATGAAATATATTATACTTAACTAGTGACTAATAAACAGTAGAGTGTTAATCAGTAGAGAGGGTGTTATAATGCAAAAGCAAAATTCAAAAAAGAAATTTTTGGAGAAACTTTATATTAGCTTATCATTTTATTTTGGGGATGATGACTGTGATAGTTTAATTAAAGACTATGAAGAATGGTTCGAAAATGAAGAAATGGCTGAAAAAAGCGAGTACGAAATATGTTCCGGCTTAGGAAAACCGTTTGATATCGCGAGAAATTTATACAAAGATTCAAAAGAAGGAAAAGAGCATACGTTTCCATTGAAGAGTAGTGTTTTATTACAGACAATTGCCACGCTGGTTATATATTATGTGCTATGCGTCAGTTTGTTAAGATACTTTGATAAAAACGGCTGGAATTTTTATCCGGTTGCTCTGATAGCTAATGTTCTAGTATTTGTTGCAGGTTTGTTTATTCTTAAAAAATCAAAATTAACATGTGATATGCAATTTAAAAACCATCTGTTATTAATCGGATTATTCTTTTTTATTTTATTAACAGAAGTATTTCTGGTAATGAAAAAGAATGAGGCTGGCTTAGGGAGTTATTATGTGGTATTAGTTACAACAGCTATAATTATTCTGAGTTGTATTATTATTTACATCATCTTAAAGAAATATATAATAAACAGGGAATTGGGTTTTATAACGATATTTCATATACTTGGTATTATTACCTGTTTAATGTATTTTATAAATCAGTTACATATGTTTTATATAGAAAGAACGTTTGGGCTTGAAAAAATAATAGCATATAGTAGTTTACTATATATTCAGACGCTGATTTTTGGGACAATTTTATTGTTAAAATTAAAATTTGAGAGGAAATCATAAATGGATTCACAGCTAAAAAGAGGAATCTTAAATATATGTATTTTACAGCTTTTAAAACAAGAAGACAGATATGGATACGATATAATTAAAATATTGCAGGGACTTTTCCCGGATACAGATGAAAGCACTATTTATGCCATTCTAAGAAGACTGAATAAAGGAGGGTTGACGGAAGTATATTACAGTGAAAAATCATTGGGACCACAGAGAAAATATTATAAAATAGTAGAAAAGGGGGAATTATATTTAAAAGAAAACATAGCTTCCTGGAATGAGATAGTAAGGATTTTTCACGAACTTGAAATAATGTAATGTAGGATAGCATAACGCTATATGTGCCTTGGTGCACCTGCCTTTTTCATGCCTGCCTGAAGCAGCCATTTCTGATCAATTTTCTTAAGATCTTCACCGAATCTGACATGCAGCCGAACTGAGCCTTCGAGCTGCTCGATATGTTCAATGGTGCCCTTGCCGAACTTTGGATGATTGACATCGTCATTGATATTAAATTTTACAGTACTGTTTTTCTTTTTGCGGTATTCCTGCTCACGTGAATATGTGTCGCGGATAGGAATACTCTTGTCAGTAATTTTCTTTTTGAGAACCTTATCATAATCGTGCTTAATAAGTCCTTCACCGGCTTTGTAGTAAGGAGTGGGAGCTGCTCCGATAAGTGAGCAGCAATATTTCCACGCACTTCCGTGGATGCCGGGCTGCCAGTTGTACTTGTCCGGTATATCCATATTATATTGCATATAGTGGGCATATTCGTGCTTATATAAATCCATCCTGTCATCCTTTGACAAGGGCTTTGTCACACAGTAGCCGATGAAAAGCAGCGAAAAATGAAATTCTTCTTCATCCTGCCCAAAGCCCGGAGTGTATGCACCGAGCCTGTCCGTATCAAAGCCAAATGTGATAGGAACCCTTGCACCGTTAAGCCCAAGCTGTATGTCGAGCTTCTGGTAGAGAAAGCGGATTTCCGCGAGATGTATTTTTGTTTCGTTTTCGAGTAGTTGTCGTAAATTGTTGTCTATGTTCATAAGTATATTTCTCTAAAAAATCAGTTTGTTTTCAACACAGTAATGATATATTCCGTCATTCTCAACTGATTGGCACACAAAATCAGCCTTAGCCTTGACTTCGTCCTTTGCATTGCCCATGGCAACACCAATGCCTACGGCCTCAAGCATTTCAATATCGTTATGTCCGTCACCGAAAGCAATTGCTTCATCCTTTGAGAAGCCATAATGCCTAAGCACTGCAGCAACAGCATTGCCTTTGCCACTGTTAAGCGGAATAATATCAACGGCCTTATCCCACCATGCAGTTATCTGTGAGTGGGGCGCGCCGGATAGAATCTGTGAGTGCTCATCTTTTTTGCAGGAGCACATAATCTGATATATATCAGTCCTGCTTATCTCGTCAAAATTGTCAGCGATTTTAAGCTTTTCGCTGCCAAAGGCAAAGTATTGCTCTAAATCAGGGTCGGTACCGTTTGTGACAATCATATGCTCGTTGCTGATTGCAATGGCGCGGTTCATCTGCTTTAGATTGGAAATTATCTGATATTTGTCGTGCTCATTAATAGGATTTTTGAAGATGATATCATTGCCTGCGGTGACGAATGAGCCGTTAAAGGTGAGCAGGACATCAAAATCAATTCCATCAAAATGAGGCACACCTGTGTAGCTTCTTCCGGTAGCCATACAAAGGATGATGCCATTTTGGTGGAGCTGCCTAAGTGCAGCAGCAGTGTTTGCTGATAATTCTTTATGTCCCAGCCGAAGCAGGGTGCCATCCACATCAAAGAATGCTATTTTAATCATAATTCACCTGCCTGTTTTAATGCTAGTTTAATGATATTTTCATTTATATAGAATCCGTTTGATTGAATTTTGGTTATTGCATTTTTTACAGAAGAAATAATCCCTGATTGTTTAGCTTTTATAAGAACACCTAAGGTGCCCGTTACTGTTAATCCAAGATATTTTGCTGTTTTTTTTGCTGCATTATCATCGATGATAACTAAGTCTGCTTTGGGGTCAGCTTGTGCCAATATCATAACATCAACTTCACCGGCATGAAGCTTTGCTTTGTACATTTTGCGGTCTTCAATGTTAGTGATTGTTTCGACTGTAATCCAATCAAGATTTTGTTTGATTTGTAAACAGGCAGAATCCTTTTTTGCTGTAACTTCGTCGAATACTGCTTTAGGAATAATGATTGAACCATATATTTTTTTTAAAATGTTAAGTAAGTCTGCATTGCACAATGCAATTAATGGTGTTGAATTGACAATTACCCTACGCATTATTCATCTCCTCTATAAATTCTGCTTCATCATCAAAACTGAAGATAGATATATTATTATTGCCTAGATATTTGATGAAATCTTCCTCACTCATTCCGGCTATCTGTGCACAATATCCAATAGAAATATGGTTTTTTAAATAAAGCATTAGAGCAGTAGCTTTCTTGGCAAAAGCATTAGCTTCATCTTTGGTCATTTTGGTATCGTATAATACTTCATCTGGTATTTTTATTGCAATACTACACATATAAACACCTCTTTCTATTTATAATGAATCATTAATTATATCTCAGTTACATGATAACATAATAAGCGCAAGATTAAAAACATTTATTTAAATTTCTGTCACAACGTAAGGTACGTAAGCCGGGGACTGTTGGGGACACGCGCTTTAGCTATCGCTACGCTTAGCAACTAAGATTCTGTACGAAATTATGCTCATGAAGCGTAGAAACGCACCTGCATGGACGCAGGGGAGAGGAAGATTTACATATGTGTACGCAGGAGGACCTGGTTCATAAAGATTACCATTTCTTATAACTGTGTTCTTGATATTAAAGGACACAAGTGGCTTTTTTCAATATGTTGTTGTTAATTTATGGTGTTGGGCTTCCACCATTATGCCAGAAGCCTCACAAAAAGTAGCTGAAACTGCAGAAATCACCAAAACAGCACCCCAAACCCAGCCCAAAAGCCGGAAAAGACCCGGCAAAAAGTAGCTGAAACTGCAGAAATCACCAAAACAGCACCCAAAACCCAGCCCAAAAGCCGGAGAAAACCCGAGAAAAAGTAGTTGAAACTGCAGAAATCACCAAAACAGCACCCAAACCCAGCCAGAAAGCCGGAAAAGACCTGGCAAAAAGTAGCTGAAACTGCAAAAATCCCAAAAACAGCTCCAAAAACCCAGCCGTAAAGCCTCATAAAAATGGACTTATAGACATGTATTGATGGCTTAGTCGAGAATTAACTACTGTGGAGTGTACTAGAACTTGTGAGTAGCGTGTCATTTGTAACCGCCAAAGCGTACACAATGAAGCAGTAACTATAAACTGTGAGATTATAGCAAACCATCTAGCATATACATTTGTATAAGTTTCGACGGTTTCGTCGTGCATAGAAAACCTAAGAGCATAATTTCGTACAGAATCTTAGTCACGAAGCGTAGCGAGGGCGAAAGTGCGTGTCTCCCCAACAGTCCCCGGCTTACGTACCGACCTGCGACCAATGCGCAAAAGTTGCGCACAAAAAACGCGCACCCAATCCCTTGTTTGTGAAAAATGCTTGAAAACAAAAGTTAAAAAATGTCGAAATTGCACATTGACATAATTATAATACTGTAATATACTAAGTCTAGAACAAGCGGTTGCGCGAAAAACGCACCTAAGAAATAAATTAAATTACAAGCAAATGGAGGAAACAACGGATGGACAAATTTATTGTTAACATCATTCACCGCCCTGAGATGGTGCCTGAGTACTCAGCAACAGTGACAGGACAGGGAAAAGAAGAGGATATTGGAGATAAGAAGCTTATCACAGAGTCACTCGACATCTTCAAGACACAGCAGAGACTTGCACATGAGGCTGGACTCAAAACTACAATCCAGATGACATATGCTTCGCTTTTTAATGATGAGGCAGTAGAGCTTGCAAAGCAGGATCACGAGAAATACGGTGATGAGATAGCACTTTCACTCCTTGGACTTCCATGTGAGGAGTTTAGAGAGAAGTATAAGACAAAGGATTTCTGTATCTGGATGTTCTCAATGGAGGACAAGAAAGCTATCGTAAACGATGTTTTCGAGAAATTCCATGACAGATTCGGTTTCTATCCTGAGTCAACAGGCTCTTACTATATGGATGCAGACCTTACAAACTACATCAAAGAAAAATACCCAATGGTAAAATGTGCAGTTGCAACATGCTGGGAGGAGGGCCCTAAGGCATACCACACATGTAACAACTCATGGTACACACTCTTCGACGGAGGCCCATGGGCACCATGGATTCCATCAAAGCAGAACACACATGCGCCAGCAGCAAATAAGGAAGAGGATAGCGGAATCGTAGCAATTCCACATCTCTCACGTGACCTTATTGCATGCTATGACGGAAACGGCTCAAACTTTGGAACACATCCACAGAACGTGCTTCGTGGAATGATTTATGATACAAAGACATGGGAGTATCCATATCTTTACAACCTCATTGACCAGTACAGAGACCTTGCAAAATACAATAACGGATATTCATACAACATGATGTTCGTAGGACCTGGCTGGATGAACAAGATGGGACGATGGGAGCAGCCATATGAGCTTCTCTTAAAGTCATACACAGACGGCTGTAATTATTATGGCAAGTTAAAGAAAGAGGGTAAGCTCATCGACATGACAATGTCAGAGTTCGCTGATTACTTCAGAGAGAAGAAGGGTGTCAACGCAGGTAACTACAATGAGCCTGAGTGTGCACCATGGAGAGATATCCTTTACGGCTCAGACAAGCAGCTCTTCTGGTACTGTGACCCATACATGAGAGCATGCGTAAACATGGATCAGGGTGGAGCAATCGTAGACCTTCGTCCATACGTTGCAAAGCTTGAGTGGCCGGTAGGAATCGGAACAAAGCATGTACAGGATGCATCTTATCCATTCCTTATTCAGGAAAAATACAGAGCAGGATACTTTACACACTATGCAGGAGCAGGAACAGTAAGAAGTGCCAAGCTTTCACACAACGGTGAGGAGGTTGACCTGTGTCTCTGTCCTACACACAGCCATTTTTCAGAGGAAGTTATTGATGGCAAGAAGACAAGAATCCTTACACTTGATCCTGTAGATATTGAGTTTTATGATGTTAAGCTTACTCTTCAGACAAAGGAATACTTTGAGGAGGGCTCATCAAACATCAAGATTGAGCGTAATATCCTTAGCATGAGTGATCCAGATGCAGAGGTTTATCTCGATGAGTACATCACAGCATGCTATGGAACAACAGAGTATCCTGAGGATATGACAGGCATCACACTTACATGTGAGGGAGAAAACCCACAGAGCATCAATTATGAGTATAAGTGTCGTGATGCAAAGCTTGACGGAGCAACTGCAGTAAGCGCAGTAATTCCTGCAATTCAGACAAAGGTTTCACTCACACCATCTGCAAAGGCAGAGGGATACATTGAGGAAGGATATGCATTCTCTCCAATGTTCAAGCTTGGTTACAAGAAACAGATTAAAGACAAGGAGGTATTTGCAACATGGCTCAACTTGGAAAAGGCAAATTAAACTACAGATGTCCTATATGTTTTATGAGGGATCTCGATATTGATATGTTCTATAATAAGGAAACAGGTATTTATAGCTGCATCCGCTGTCAGTTCAGAGGTACAGAGGAAGAGGTACTTCAGGGCAACGAGGATGTCCGCAAGAAGTACAAGGCTATGTACAAGAGATTCGACAAGTTCGATTTTGATTAAAGTAGTGATTGGTACGCTGCTGCTATAATAGCAGCAGCGTGTTTTGCATTTCGCTACAAAGGAGAGTATATATGGCGAAAAGAAAAAAAGACACGATGGAATTCAGATTCTATGAGCTGCCACAGGGAGAGTCAGCACTCGTACTGTGCGGAGAATCCTGGAAGAGAGTGTATGGTCATGAGGAATTTCACCTGCATTTCCATAATCTGCTTGAAATCGGCATCTGCCGCGAGGGAGATGGAAATATGTATCTGGATGAGGATATTTACCAGTATCATGACGGCGATATCACATTTATACCTGAGAATTTTCCACATGTTACAGTCAGCTATGGTGAGGTGGTGAATTTCTGGGAGTACATTTTTATCGACATACATTCTGTGATAGAAGAGATGTTTCCAAACAATGCGGCATTCCAGAATGAGGCAGTTACGACTATATCAAAAAAAGCGTTTATGACCAACGTGTATCAGAGCCCGGCTATGGCTGAGTATATAAATGCCATAATCAGGGAAACCAGTGAGCACAAGATTTATTGCCAAAGGACGATAAAGCTCCTTGTGCAGGGAATTGTAATAGAGCTGCTGCGCAGGTATGATGAGCTTCCGGAGGAGGATAATAATATAGTAAAGGGTACAAATATGTCACAGATAGCCACAGCACTTGACTACATGAATAAGCATTACAGCGAATCGATAAAGGCAGGGGAGCTTTCGGAACTATGCAACATGAGCGAGACTCATTTCAGGAGACTGTTTGAATCATATATCAATATGCCGCCTATGGAGTATCTGAATCTGATAAGAGTACAGAAGGCGTGCGAGCTTATGAAAAAAACAAATGAGTCTATGGAGCTTATTGCACAAAAGTGTGGATTCACAACCCAGTCAACTTTTAACCGTAATTTCCGCAAATTTTTGGACACTTCGCCATATCAGTGGAAGATAAATCCTGAAAATTATGAGCATAAGCTGCTGAATTTTAGGATATCTGCACTAAAGGGATGGTAGAAAATACATGTTTTCATATGATTTTGTACATTTATGATTGAATATGCATATAATTGTGTGGAATATGTTAACACAAAGGTACTATATATGGATATAATGACTATATAATCAAGAAACGGACAAATATTCGTAGTCAAAATGCCCAATTTAAATAATATGATTATAAATCAACATATGCAGCAGGATATACAGTAGATTACGGTGTACTGATGATGGGCGTTCTTTTCTGCTCCATCCCTACAATGATCGTATTCTTTGTACTCCAGAAGCAGTTTGCAGAGGGAATTACAGGATCTGTTAAATAAAAGTAAAATAATAATGTTAAAAATCAAGAAGGCAAATAATGTTTATTATTTGCCTTCGTCTTATAAGAGGGCTTTGTGTTTAAAACAGACATGTATCAAATAATAAATACAGTAGATAGGAGTGTATAAAATATGAGTAATTTTGATTCAAATATCATTAAGAATCCGGAAATATTTGAGCAGAACAGACTTGCGGCTCATTCGGATCATGTATGCTATAAAAATGAACTGGAGAAAATTAAAGGAAAATCAAGCCTGAGATATGATATGAACGGCTTATGGAAGTTTGCATATGCAAAGAATCAGTCCCTGGCTCCTTGTGGCTTTGAGGCAGCTGATTATGACTGCAAAAACTGGGATGAAATCAGGGTTCCGGCACATATCCAGATGGAAGGCTATGACGTGCCAATCTATACGAATACCACATATCCGTGGGAGGCTGATGAGTCTATAAAGCCGGGCGAGGTACCTGAGATTTTTAATCCGGTTGCAAGCTATATGAAGTATTTCACAATTCCTGAGAATATGAAGAACAAGAGGGTGTGTATTTCGTTCCAGGGAGTGGAGAGCGGTTTTGCACTCTGGCTGAATGGACACTATGTCGGCTACAGTGAGGACACATTTGATCCGTCTGATTTCGAGCTGACTGATTATATTGTCGAGGGTGAGAACAAGCTTGCGGTCAGGGTATGGAAATGGACATCAAGCAGCTGGTGTGAGGATCAGGATTTTTACAGATTTTCAGGCATTTTCAGAGATGTATTTTTGTATGCTGTTCCTTGTGCACATGTGGAGGATCTGTCAGTTGTTCCTACACTTAATGATACCTTTGACGAGGGTACACTTAGCGTGTCGATAAAGGCAGATGGTGATGGTATTGCAAGTGTAAAGCTTTATGAGCTGGGCGATTTGTCTGTGGAAAAATATGACAGGGCAAAACTTTTATTGGAAGAGTTTGATATAGAGCTTAGGAATAAGGAAATTTGCGAGGGCTCATGTAATGTGAAAAATCCTCTGTTATGGAGCGCTGAAAAGCCAAATCTGTATGAGGTTAAAATTATAGTTAAAGATACGCATGGAAATGAGACCGAGTTTATCAGCCAGCTGGCAGGCTTCAGAAGATTTGAGATGGTAGACGGACTCATGAAGCTAAACGGTAAGCGTATTGTATTTAAGGGTGTAAACCGCCATGAGTTCAGCTCAATAACAGGCCGTGTGCCAAACCGTGATGAGGTGATAAAGGATATTGTCACAATGAAAAAGAACAATATCAATGCTATAAGAACAAGCCATTATCCTGATGATTCCATGCTCTATAATCTTTGCGATATTTATGGAATCTATATGATAGCTGAGAACAATCTTGAGAGTCATGGCACATGGGAGGCATATAATAAGGGCTATGTTGACCTTGACTTTGTTGTGCCAAAGGACAAGCCACAGTGGAGAGAAATGATGCTCGACCGTGCCAACTCATGCTATCAGAGGGATAAAAATCATCCGGCAATCCTTATCTGGTCATGCGGCAATGAGTCGTTTGGCGGCAAGACCATATATGAGATGTCACAGCTTTTCAGACAGCTTGATAAGCATCGTCTGGTGCATTATGAGGGAGTGTTTAACGATAGAAGCTACAATGACACAAGTGACATGGAAAGCCAGATGTATACTTCGGCTGCAGGTATTGAAAAATTCCTGGCAGAGCATCCTGAGAAACCGTTTATCTGCTGCGAATATACACATGCAATGGGAAATTCCTGCGGTGCTATGCATAAATACACAGAGCTTTCTGACCGCGAGCCTAGATATCAGGGTGGATTTATCTGGGATTATATTGACCAGTCAATCTACAAAAAGGACAGATACGGCAAGTGGTTCCTCACATATGGCGGAGATTTTGGCGACAGACCTACAGATGGAGATTTCAGCGGAAACGGCATCTGCTACGGCGGAGAGAGAGAGGCTTCTCCAAAGATGCAGGAGGTGAAGTTCAATTATCAGAATATCTCGGTTGATTTTGACAGCGACTACATCTTTACAGTCAAAAACAAAAATCTCTTTGTAAATACATCGGTTTTTGATGCTTTTGCCATTCTTCTTGCAGACGGTGAGGAGGTTTACAGGACAAAGCTTCAGATATCTGTTCCACCGATGGATAGGGCAAGCTATGAGGTGCCGGTGACTCTTAAAAATTCCATGATAGATGTGGAAAAAGAGTACTGTATTGTGGTATCATTTGTATTAAAGGAAAACACCATATGGGAAAAGGCCGGATATGAGATTGCATTCGGACAGCATATGATAAAGAAGCCTGTAAGTGAGTATTCATGCGACAAATCAGTTGAGCTTGTTGTTGGAAACGGAAATATCCTTGTAAGAGGTGAGAACTTCAAGGCACTTTTCTCAAGAATGAATCTGGGAATGGTTTCATATGTATATGGTGGCGTCGAGATGCTTCCAAATACTATTCCACTGCCGAATTTCTGGAGAACACCTACCAACAATGATTCCGGAAATATGATGCCACAGCGCTATGCACAGTGGAAGATTGCCAGCATGTATGTGACCACCAGACAGGATCAGCGCTTTGCGGATACATCACCAAGGGTAGACAAAAATGACAACAATATCGCCATCACATACACTTATTTCATGCCTACCACACCGCAGAGTTCATGCGAGGTGACATACAGAGTGTTTGGTGATGGAACAATCGAGACAACTCTGTCATATGACCCTGTAAAGGAACTTGGCGATATGCCGGAGTTTGGCATGATGTTCAAGCTGGATGCCGATTATGATACAGTGAAATGGTACGGACTCGGACCACAGGAGACATACGAGGACAGACAGCATGGCGGAAAGTATGGTGTATACGAGAATAAAGTGGCAGACAACATTGCTGAGTACCTCGTTCCGCAGGAGAGCGGCAACAAGTGCAGAGTAAGATATGCAAAGGTAATGGATAAGAAGGGCAGAGGCATGCTGTTCTTTGGTGATGAGCTTTCGTTCTCGGCACTGCCATATACACCACATGAGCTGGAAAATGCTGCACATCACTTTGAGCTTCCACCTGTACACTATACTGTTTTCCGTGTGGCAAAGAAGCAGATGGGTGTAGGCGGAGACGACAGCTGGGGCGCACATACTCATCCGGAGTATCTGCTTGATGCCTCAGAGAAAATGGAATTCACATTCTGTTTCCGTGGAATCTAGCATTTTAAGGTTGTAAGGAATATTATTACGCATTTTGAGAGCAGGGACTATTACTGGGACTGCTCTCATGGTGTAAATAAATGATATAAGGATAAATGATATAAGAATTAAGGAGAATTAAAATGTCAAAATTTATTAAGGGTATGGATTTATCAACCTTGCTCGAGCTGGAACGCTGCGGAGCAAAATACTACGAGGATGGAAAGGAGAAGGATATTCTTGACATCATGAAGGAGCATGATGTTGATACAATCCGTCTTCGTCTGTGGAACGACCCAAAATCAGAGGAGGGTGAGCCTTACGGTGCGGGTAACAATGACCTGGCTGAGACTATCGCTATCGGAAAAAAGGTTACAGATGCAGGCTTTGGAGTGCTTTTGAATTTCCACTACAGTGATTTCTGGGCAGACCCGGGAAAGCAGATTAAGCCAAAGGCATGGAAAGATTTCGGTGTGGACGAGCTGGAGCAGGCTGTATATGATTTTACACTTGAAAATCTGACAAAGATTATTGAGGCAGGTGTAAATGTCACAATGATTCAGGTAGGTAATGAGCTTTCAAACGGACTTTTGTGGCCTGAGGGAAAGGTACCTAACTACGATAATATAGCAAAATTTGTGAATGCCGGAATACGTGCCTGCCGCAAGGTAAATGCTGATATTCCGATTATGATTCACCTCGATAATGGTGGAAACAATGAGCTTTATGTCAGATGGTTTACAAACTTCATCGAAAGAGGAGAGGAGTTTGAGTATATTGGATTGTCATACTATCCTTTCTGGCACGGCTCTCTCGATCAGCTTGAGTTCAATATGAACGATATTGCAAAGCGTTTCAATAAGGACCTTATCATAGCTGAGGTATCCATGGGCTTTACAATGGACAGCTACCAGGAGTACGAGAAGCTTGCTGATTCTGAGCGTAAGGGTTATGCGACAAAACCGGAGCTTGTTGAGAAGATAGATTATCCTATGACTATTGAGGGACAGGCTGACTTTACAAAAGATTTCTTAAACAGAGTGGCAAATGTGGTGGATGACCACGGAAAAGGATTTTTCTGGTGGGAGCCAGCGTGGATTCCTGTACCGGGCTCAGGCTGGGCTACACCTGCTTCGCTTAAGTACATGAATGATCCGGGACCATGCGGCAATGAGTGGGCAAACCAGGCACTTTTTGACTATGATGGAAATGTGCTGCCGGCACTTGATGTTATTAAGAATTTTAAAAAATAAAATAATAACATATGTAATTTTGTTGCATGATTTGATTTGTTATGTTGCATTTTCAGTCGGATGTATTGCAATGTAAAAATGTGCAGTTATAATAGAGTTATAAAGAAAGAACGAATTATTTTAACTATCAATTTAACGCAAATACAATCAGCAAAGGAGAAGAAAAAATGATACAGCAGAACGTATTAGACAAATTCAAGGAGCTTTTTGGAGCAGATGGGGATATCAGAGTATATTTTGCTCCGGGACGTGTAAATCTGATCGGTGAGCACACTGACTACAATGGAGGACATGTGTTCCCTTGTGCACTGACCATCGGCACATATATGGCAGCAAGAAAGCGCGATGACAGGAAGCTTCGTTTCTACTCTATGAATTTTGACAATCTGGGTGTGGTTGAGTCATCACTTGATGAGTTTACACCTGATCCGGACGGACTTTGGATAAACTATCCAATGGGCGTTATGTGGGCCTTCGAGGGACGCGGAATGAAGCTTGAAAGCGGTCTTGATATTGTTTTATTCGGAAATATTCCAAACGGCTCAGGACTTTCTTCATCAGCATCTCTTGAGGTGGTTACAGGATATATGTTAAAGGATATTTACGGCTTTGACGTGACAAATCAGGATATTGCACTTATCGGTCAGTATTCAGAGAACAACTACAACGGCTGTAACTGCGGTATCATGGATCAGTTTGCATCTGCAATGGGCAAAAAGGACAATGCAATTTTCCTTGACTGCAATACTCTTGATTTTGAGTATGCACCAATCGTTTTGGACGGTGCAAAGATCGTGGTTACAAACAGCATGGTTAAGCACAGCCTTGTAACAAGTGCTTACAATGACAGAAGAAATGAGAGTGCACAGGCTCTTAAGGATTTACAGACAGTATGTGACATCAAGACTCTCGGTGACCTGACAGATGAAGAGTTCGAGGCTCATAAGGATGCGATTCAGGATGAGGTTGCACGTAAGAGAGGCAAGCATGCGGTTTATGAGAACCAGCGTACCATCAAGGCTGTTAAGGCATTGAAGGAAAATGATATTGAGACATTTGGAAAGCTTATGAATGCTTCACATGTATCACTTCGTGATGATTATGAGACATCATGTCCTGAGGTTGACGTACTTGTTGATGAGGCATGGAAGATTCCGGGTGTTATCGGATCACGAATCACAGGAGGCGGATTTGGTGGCTGTACAGTCAGCATAGTAAAGGACGAGGCTATTGATCAGTTTAAGGCAAACCTGACAAAGGCCTATGAAGAGAAGGTTGGAAAGACACCTGAGTTTTATGTTGTTTCAATCGGAGACGGACCTAGCCGTCTGGCATAAAATCAGCAATATGAAATAACAGTAACGGATAAACAGGTTTTTCCCGACAATGATTAAGGAGCATGACATGATTCAGGAGAGAATATTAGAATTAGTAAAATATGGTCTTACAACAGGACTTGTTGACCCTGCTGATGAGGTATACACAGTAAACAGACTTCTCGAGGTACTCGGAGTGGACGACATCGAAGATGAGACATTTGAAAAGGTAGAGGCTAAGCCTGCATGGACACAGGAAGAGGCAGAGGAGAAGCTTGAGGGTATACTCGAGGATATGATGACATACGCATATGATAATGGCATCATGAAAGAAAACAGTATTGTATACAAGGATCTTTTTGATACAAAGCTGATGGGCTGCCTTGTAAATGCACCAAGCGTGATCAGAGCTCGCTTTAAGGATTTATACGACAATGAGTCTTCACTTGCGGCAACCGATTATTTTTACAAATTAAGCTGTGACAGCAATTATATCAGAAGACAGCGCATAAAGAAGGATATGAAATGGACCACAGACACAGAGTATGGCACACTTGATGTGACAATCAATCTCTCAAAGCCTGAGAAGGATCCAAAGGCAATTGCTGCCGCTAAAAATGCAAAGCAGAGTGCATATCCAAAGTGCCAGCTTTGTAAGGAAAATGAGGGCTATGCAGGCCGCGTAAACCATCCTGCAAGAGAAAACCACAGAATTATCCCTGTTACAATAAACAACAGCCAGTGGTTTTTCCAGTACTCACCATATGTATACTACAATGAGCACTGTATCGTGTTCAATTCAAAGCATACACCGATGAAAATCGAGCGTGCCACATTTGGAAAGCTGCTTGATTTTGTGACACAGTTTCCACACTATTTTGTAGGCTCAAATGCAGATCTGCCAATCGTTGGAGGCTCTATCTTAAGTCACGACCATTTCCAGGGCGGTCACTATACTTTCGCTATGGCAAAGGCTCCGATAGAGAAAAAAATCACATTCAAGGGATACGAGGATGTTGAAGCAGGTATCGTAAAATGGCCTATGTCTGTTATCAGAATCAAGTCGGCAGACAGGGATAAGCTTATTGATCTTGCAGATAAGGTTCTTCTTGCATGGAGAGGCTATACAGATGAAGAAGCATTTATTTTTGCAGAGACAGATGGAGAGCCACACAACACTATCACACCTATAGCAAGACGTCGTGACGGAGACTATGAGCTTGACCTTGTGCTCAGAAACAACATCACCACAGAGGAGCATCCGCTTGGCGTATATCATCCGCATGCCCACCTTCATCACATAAAGAAGGAGAATATCGGACTTATCGAGGTAATGGGACTTGCAGTGCTTCCGGTCAGATTAAAAGGTGAGATGGCAGAGCTTAGGGATGCAATCCTTACAGGAAAGGATCTGCATTCGACTGAGACTCTTGCATCACATGCTGACTGGGCTCTTAAGTTTATGTCTAAGTATGATAAGATTGATGAGTCTAATATTGATGGTATCATCAATGAGGAGATTGGACTTGTATTTAAAGAAGTGCTTGAGTGTGCAGGAGTGTACAAGTGCACTGATGAGGGACGTGCAGCGTTCCAAAAATTTATAGATGCGGTAAATGCATAAGATTTTCAATTATCTTTTTATAATGCGGAAAGCACCGGCGAACCATACTATATATTTCGCAAGTACTACGCAGCTAAGAAGCAGTAAGAATTATGATTTAGGGTGTTTAGACCATGACACAACCGGCTTTTATGTGCC
>ULLE01010022.1_pt1 | contig 35056 bp, 20 predicted proteins | sample 1951331 | NCBI WGS metagenome assembly ULLE01 (sample SAMEA4835518, study PRJEB28245) | human gut metagenome | biome: gut microbiome; material: fecal sample | place: Denmark | collected 2008
ACAGAAAGTTTTACCGGACAGCAATATAAAAAATCCTTAGATTATTTCAGCAATTTTTGAGCCTGTTTCAACATCTTTTCAGCCTGTTTCTCAGTTTCTTTCAATTCCTTGTTTTCTGAACCATTGGCTTTTCTCCGTGTTTTTTCCAGTTGGGCGGAAAGCTGCTGGATGTGTGATTCTACATCTTCTTTCTTTACATCGGATTTCTTTGACTTAGCCAACCATTCTTTCATACCCTGAGTCTTAAGAGAAAGGGTTGCAGTCTCAGCAGTCAGCTCAGTAGCCGCTTCCTCTGCCGGAGTGGCAAACGCGTGATGGAATCCTTTCACATCGTTCCAATGGCCACGCGTAAAATCGGGGAATGCGACAGGTGCACAACCATTATCCATGGAGAGAGCTCCCAGTTCTGCCAGTGAGCACCACTCTGCCAAGTCGTACACATCCATATCCAATGGCAGTCCATTCTGCAGACAATACACCAAACGGCTATCCATGATGAAGTCCATACCACCGTGTCCGCCTACCTCCTTGGCCATCTCACCGTATTTCTTCAGAATCGGATGCTGGTATTTGTCAACCAGTGCCTGCATTTCCTTTTCCGGAAGGAAAGAGTGAGAGCTCAGATTATCTACTTTCGGCTGTACACCGGAAGCCTTCATCTGATTTGCATCCACTGCATAACCCTCAATCGGATACTTGTTGGCGAAACCCTTTGTTCCCGTCAGCTGATATAAGCGGTTATAAGGCTGCGGATTCATCACATCGTGCTGGATCTCGATGACTTTTCCTTGGGCTGTACGAATAAGAGTTGTGGTATGATCACCATTGCGGAATTCTTCGCAAGGCTCGCCTGTCGCTTTTTCTACCAATGCCTTACCATGTACCGATTTGGTATCCATGGCTACCAAGGTCGTCATACGGTCACCTCTATGAATGTTGAGTGCCTGAGCCACAGGGCCAAGTCCGTGAGTAGCGTAAACATCGCCACGGTTCTCCATATTGTAACGCAAGCGCCAACCCAATTTGTCTTCTTTTCCGTTCTTCCAATAGTACGGCCAGAATTCATCCAGATTGTGAATATAAGCTCCCTGTGCGCGAAGTATCTCACCGAACACGCCATGTTGCGCCATGTTCAAAGTGTTCATTTCAAACCAGTCGTAGCAGCAGTTCTCCAGAATCATGCAGTGCTTGCGGGTAGTCTCTGACAGATTGATGAGCTCCCAGCACTGCTCCAGGTTCATGGCTGACGGCACTTCGATGGCTACGTTCTTTCCATGCTGCAGGGCATACTTAGCAATTGGGAAATGGTGATCCCAATCGGCTGCAATATACACCAAGTCGATGTCATTGCGTTCGCAGAGTGCTTTATAGCCTTCTGCGCCTGAATAGATAGCCGCTTCAGGCAGACAAGCCTTCTGCAGGTATTTCTGGCATCTTTCAGCACGGTCTTTTTCGTAATCACACAAAGCTACGATTTTGGTTCCGGCAATATGCGTGAAACGCTCTACAGCTCCGGGGCCACGCATACCCAGTCCCACAAATCCGACGCGGACTACTTTCATTTTAGGAACAGTCAGGCCGAGGGCGCATTTCTGTCCGGCAGGACGCTCGGGAGATTTAACGACAATAGTACCTTTATTCCATTCCCATTGGGTGGAAGGAGAAAGACTCTGTGCAAGCACGGGAGCTGGGGTACCAGTTAAAGTTAATGCGGTGCACGCACCTAAAATCAATTTTCCAAAATGTTTCATAGCTTTAGTGCTTTGAAGTTGGTTTTTACTGGGAGCAAAGATATAAAAAAAACATTATTATGCGAAAGTTTCTTCTATAAATTTAAAAATAGTAATAATGAATGCTTTAAAAGAAAGAGATTGAATTATATTGGAAGTAATCTCTAAACAAGTTATTTCCTTTTAACCAAATATACTCTATCAGATAAGTCAATAAATGATGGAGGTTCCATGACCGACAGCACTTAAAGATTATTTGATAAAAGGTCACTTGTGACAATTTAGTAATTTGGAAACACACGGACATTTCGACCGAGATATCCTTGCGCTTATTCAAAGACGTCTTTACGCTTAAATCAAAGCGCAAAGACGTCTTTTTAGATTACTTAACCGGCACGATTTCAAAGACTTCCGCTTTCCCCTCCAGGCGGACCTGGCAGACATTCTTGTTGGCTATTTCAATTCTTGCATAGGGCGAGTCGATCACCGTTTCAAACAGCACCTTGCCTTTCTTGTTCAGCTGTACACATTTTATCGGAGCAGCCAATTCGTTCAGCAATAAGATGTAAGCCTTGACATCTTTATTAACCCCAAAAGTCATGGCTTTCGTACTTTGGTAGGATGTGGCTAGGTTATTATCGAAAGCATAGACAGCCTTGCCCAACGTATCCGCCTCAAGCGTGAAGCCGAGGTTGTCCGGACGAAGCGGGTTCACATCGAACGAGCGGACGGAAGCATAGTTGGTCCGTTTGGAATCCAGTCGTTTCAGGCGGACATAGCGTGCCTTTTCCGGAGCCCCTTGCCAATGGATGACATATTGCTTGTTCAGTTCGCCGGTGAGTGCCTTCCAGGTCTTTCCATCTGTAGAACACTCTACCACAGCATGATCGAAATAATCCACATCGTCTTTGGAGTTTCTTCCCTGAAGGATGGAGATCTCCGTTACATCGCGCACATCGCGCAGGTCTACACCGATCCAGTCGTTCGGCTTCTGGGCTATTCCCGAAGTATAGAAAGTCGTAGAATCGTTGTCGAGCATCAGCTTGGTCTGTACGGTATGCGCACTATTGAAAGAGCCGATGCCCTTGTAATCGCTCGGCACCTTACCCGAGAGCTTCTTCAAGTATCCATGCGCCATGTCGTCCATCGCATTCTCATAGAATGGTTGGAGCTTCAATGTACCCGACTTATGCGCTTCGTAGTTTTTCCGGTCTTCCGGAGTCATGATGTTTTGTACATATTTGGTCCAGAACAGCGCATCGTCCTGCCCGGATCGGTAAATACGTGCCAGCTCGATGGCCTGTTTGCCACGTGTACCCAATTTGCCGAACTCAGTCAACCAAGGACGGAGCTCCTTGAGCAATGCCTTATTCTTGCAACCACTTTCCAGACGGGCGGGAGTATTTTCCACCTTCTTAAACTCTTCCTCAAGCGCGTTGGCAGCCGCATCGTCCCAGTCGGCAATACGGAAGGTCTTTGTTTCCCACGACTCATCCCTCCGATAGCCATTCTCGTTATCGCTGGAATGAATAGCGAAGGTACGGTACGCATCGGTGGCATCGGGCACCAGCTCAGCCAATCCCCGTTCCCAGTTGTCAATGGCATTGTAGTCGGCAATGTTCCAGGCATAATCGGCCACTCCATACAAGGCCAGCTTAGAGGCCTCACCGTGTTCCATCGGATTGCTGACCACACCACAAGTCTCATGGGCTGTCAGACTGGTATCCAGTCCGTAGACAGGTCCTTGAAGCAGGAAGTTACGGATGTAGTCGGTCACCGGATAGTTCCACCAGTAGTATGCCGGACGCTTGATACGTGAATTGATGAACTCAAGAGTCTCGGGAGTCATGTCACTGCATACCACATCGCCTGTCCAGAACACCTTGATATCAGGATTCAAATTCTTTCCATAAATGGCCAGACTACCTTTTTCTGTCGGGTTGGCCCAGAGTCCGGAATAGTCGGTCGGACATACCGTCAGTGGCGACACATCTCCTTTCACCTTCACAAATTCTTCGGTCAGACGGTTCAACAGTTCCGTTTGCTTCAACGGATTGGTACCTTCACCCGAAATGTCATCAAAGAAAATGGCAAAATGACGGACTCCCAGGTCATACATCCAGTTGAACTTGTTGATCAGGTTCTGATAATCTTCTTCGTTCCACTTAATGTCCTGTCCCGGATGAATGGCCCAGACGAAATCTACATAATTCCGGTTACAGGCCTCTACCAGTTCCTTGATGTGTTGCGCTTCTTTCTCCGGATAAGGCAGACGCCAGTTTGGGCAACTGTGGTAAGGATCGTCTTTAGGACCATATAAATAAGTATTCATCTTAAACTTACCATAAAAATCAATCAGTGACAGGCGCACATCATGTGACCAGGGAGTACCATAGAATCCTTCCACTACGCCACGGTTGGGCAGGTCCGGATAATCGTTGATCTCCACGCAGGGCAAAGCGCCTTGGGCGGAAATCGGACTCTCTGCCAGCTGCTTCAAGGTTTGGATACCGTAGAAAGCTCCTCGCGCATCGTATCCTATCAGGGTAATTTCCTTGGGACTGACGGTCAGAGAGTAAGCCCCGGACATCTCTTTCACCCCGGCCTTCCGGGCTGTCTTCGGTCCGAAATCAATGGTGAGCTTAATTCCCTTTTTGTTTATGGACAGGAAATCCAGATAAGCTGCAAATTTACCCTGCTTATCTTTCAGTTTGACACCTTGCGAGATGGGGCAGGCAGTGCCCTTGTCCACTTTCAACTGATGAGGCGTAGGATTGATGATAAGACCATGATGGTCTATCTTTTCTCCCGGCACAGCCCTCACATCCTGCTTCTCAGAACGTTGGGACGAGAGGTCGAATTCTGTTTCTTGTGCCGATAAGGGGCCGTACATGAAGGAGCACAGCAGTACGGCAGCCGCACATTTAGCATAATGATTCATTTTCATAATATTGGGGTTTTTAGTAAAGCCAAAGGTCCTGTATGATTCAAACTTTGAGTCAAAGATACGATTTGTTTTTGACTTCTGCAAGTTTTATATATGTATTTACCCATTTTGGTGTGTTTATCGTATGTATTGATAAAGCATATAAGATAATTTAACAGACTATCTACCCGGATTGCGATTATAAATCAGACAAGCCAATAAAACAATGCTTGAGGCCTAACGACTAATAGGGGTTAATGATCTATGTCCCGGTTATCTCCGGTAGAAACAAAAAAGCCACCGGACCAATACCAGTGGCTATCAGAAGAATAGTAAATGAGCTTATTTCTTGCACTTCTCGACAATAGGAAGCAGGGAGAGCATCTCACGGGCATACCGACGTCCCATCATACGATAGCCCTCGGCTGCGAAATGGAGATGATCCGGACCGGCCGGACAACCAGCAGAAGGGATGACGTGGGCCGTCGGAATCGTTGCCGGCAGATCATCGATGATCGCGTTCATCGCTGCACATTGCCCCTGTTGGTCAGCATTGACCACCTCGCCTGCAAGTAGAGGCACTTCCTCTGCCTTCAAATTCAAGGCTTTAAGCAGACGGTCGTAGACCAGCTTCACCTTGCGGGGCCAGTCCTTATCGCCCGTGTTCGACTCACCCTGATGAAGCAGGATACCACGAATAGTGCCCACCTTCTGCGCCTCACGGGCAAGGGTGACCAGACGGGTAAAAGGATCGCCGTCGTAGGGGGCCGCAAATTCCTTCATCCAGTCGGGCTGCTTCTCCAGATAGGTCTTGGTGCTGTCATTGTCATACAACTCAATCTTACAGCCTCCGACAGCTACAGCAATGACGCCCACCCGCACATTCTTGGGCAGAGCAGCCACCATCGTACGGCCGAAATAGTCGATCGGTGTCAGCCCCGTGTGATCGCGGATAAGAGGGGGAACAGCCGGATACCACTCGCCCATCACGCGTCCGCGCTCCGGAAAATCACAGGCTGCCATCATCTGGAAACGGGGATCTATATCCACCGAGTCCTGATGCTCCGGCTTGGCAACACCCTCCATATTACTTTGACCAAAACAAAGATAAATCTGGAAATCTTTTTTATTGCCTGCGTAAGTAGACAGACAGGCAAGGATGGTAAGACAAGATAAAATTAAACGTTTCATAGCTGAGTAATAAAAAAGGGTCCGCACAGTCTGTACAGACGTTACGGACCCTCCTTGACTTCTAAAATAAATAACTAATTCAAAAACTCAAGTGAATTTAATGCGGTGGAACAAGCCTTCCGCTTTCATCTTCAATTAGTCACCTGCGCGCCTTGCAGACCCTTCACATAGCCTTCATATTGAGGTTTACGCTGGTAACTCTCGTTCCATAGACCTACAGGCTCACCTGGACGCCAACCGGAATCGGCCGGTGAGTCGGTGATACACCACTGTGTAATGCCATAGCGCTGGGCAGCCGGTACATAACGGAAGTAAGAATTGATGATGTACGTATAGAACTCTGCCATCTTCTTCTGTTGTGCCACCGTCACCTGTGTGGTGGGAATACTTTGACCGTTGACATCATTGATACCCATATCCAATTCCGACACACGGATAAGCTTGCCCGATCTTGCAAGGATAGCAAACATCGAATCAACTGCCTGCTCCTGACGCTTCTGCGCGATAGAGTCGAGATTATAGCTGATGTGCATCTGCGTACCAATACCATCAATATGCGTCACACCGTCTGACTCCCACTGCTGGATCCAGTGCACCATACTTCTGGCCTTCATGTTGTTGTCCCATGTCGACTCTAAGTTGTAATCGTTAATGAAGAGCTTGAGTTGTGAGGGATTACCTCCATGAGCAGCAAAGCTCTTGCGGGCATCAGCGATGACATAGCGTACATAGTCCAAATCACCAAGATAATCCTGCCAGTAGAAGTTGTTGGCAGCATCTGTGGGATCGGTTGTTGCAGCATGCTGAAGATCATAGTATCCATCGCCGTCATTATCGCCACCGGAGATAGCCTCATTGATAGCATCCCAAGCTGTAACAGCACCATGTGTCGCTTCCATCATACCATCAATCCAGTTTGCCATGGCCATACTGAGCGTGTCTTTCTTCTCCTCCGGGGTCAACGGCTGTACATTAGGACTGGCATGTGACACCTTCAGCCACTTGATCTTGATGTCACCCTCGTATGTTCCCGGCTGGAACACCACAAAGCTGGTTTCAACCGGACAATTGTCAAACTCTATCGTTATCTCCTGCATCTGATCAGTGAAATACAGGGTCTTTTCCAACAGATTGCCCCAGTTGCCGAACTGAACATTGAGTTGTCCTGCGGTGGAGCCCTGCATGCAAACCGTCACTTTGTAGCTCTGCCCGATCTTTGTCGGAATACCGTCGGCCACGAAATACTGATACCACTCACCGGGATAATGGCTGACCATGCAGCCATCCTCAAATTCCGGAGTATATCCCATCACATAATAAGGGTAACTCGTGAATGTCGAATAATCAACATACCCATCCTGGATATCCTCAATATCGTCCGGATCGGTGCTGATGACACGGTCAGCTATCAAACCGTTCAGGTATCTCAGATTCTGCTGTGCGTGCCAGCCCAAACAGTGACCATACACATTTACGCCGGCATCCTGAGCAGCTGTTACAAACTCCTGCACCAGTGAGAAGTCCATCGAGCCGTCATCTTTCACACACGACGCATACTTCATGGCATTGCCGGCTACCACCTCGTCAAAATTGGTGACAGCGAGACGGTAAGGAAGTGCCGCACTTGGGAAGTCGCTTGCCGTCACACCGCAACCCAGTTTGAAGTTAGGGTCGGTCGTACGATTCACATAAGTCTTCAGCGGATTATACTGATTCAGATATTCCAGTGAGTCCATACCCTCCGGCTTGTCGACGCTGAAACCGAGCACACTGTCATCGGCACAAGAGCCCAGCGACAGGGCAGCACCGCAGAAAAGGGCATAAGAAAGATATTTGATTGCTTTCATTTGTTTGTTTTTATGAGTTAGGAAGTTGGTGAACCGGCAACTCTTTACCGGCTCACCCGTCAATGATTACTTTGTAACCTCGAACGTCTCAAACTTGCTGCCACGGTCACGGGCGATAAGCTGCTCCTTGGTATGGATCTGCTTCGTCACAGCAGCACCACCGGCCGTTGGCTGATACTGATACGTCACGGTGTAGTCAAGCTTGATCAGGTCACGGTCCTTGTCACCCCAAGCCTTCTTGGCGCCATCTATTGTATAGGTACCGCTTCCGGTAGCTGTACAACCCGGAGTCTCTGTCGTCACCGTGCAGGTGTTGTCATCATGGAAGGAGAGAAGGAGCGTGCAGGAAAGTTGGGTGTCATTGCCGTCAATCTTCACCGTTGTAGTGATAGGATAAGCCACCTGTGTATAGCTTGTAGAAGAGAGGGTCATGACATCATAATTCTCCACATATTCATCTGTGCGCTCAACAGTAGAGGTCTGGCCATTGTCATTGATCTCATCCGTACCGCTGCAAAGCCAGTTACCGTCCCACCGATTGATATACTTCACTGCATAAAGCTGATAATTCTTGCTTTCAAGTACCGTATCAGCACCTTCCTGGCTGACGATCTTCACGGGAATCACATAGTGGGTTGTAAGCGACAGAGGATCATTAAAGAAAGCATCCGTATAGTCCACCTCTACACCACCGAGCACCTTGCCGCTCTCGATCGTTGCCGTAGTGGATGCCAGCTTATAGTATGAATCCGGCATCGGAGTGACTGCTGTACAGTCAGCGAACTTCAATCCGTCGCAAAGCGACGGGTCGACTGCCAGATTGACCGTCACATCGTGTCTTGTCTCATAGCCACCACCCCAAGCGACCATGATCCGTGACTTATGGGCATTGTCCCATGTCGTGTCATAAACGTCATCACCCATGACAAGCGTACGGATAGGGGTCTGTTGAGAGAAGTAAACACTTGATGTACCCGAATCAGGGAACTCAATATCATCGTTCTTACACGAAGTAATCAGGCAGAGGGATGCTGCCAGAAGAGGCAGCGCAATGTTCAGATGTTTCATCTTTTTATTTTTCATGTTTATGTAGTTAGTGAATTGAGTGAGTTAGTAAGTCATTTGTTATACAAACGATCACCGGATGAAGTAGTGGTAAGTATAAACTATCGTCCTACTAACTCACTAACTTACTAACTCACTAACTTATTATATTTACCAGTTTTTATTCTGTACCAGATTGTTGAACTTCAGCACCTCACCATAAGGAATCGGGCCGTAATTCTGGTAATCCTCATACTGACGGTTTTCCACATCTATTGTGGTGTACTTACCACCTGAGATGCTGCAACCTGTTGCAGTAGCCTTGAAATCGTTGCTCTGCCAACGGCGGAGATCCCAGAAGCGCTGACCTTCGAAGCAGAGTTCCAGACGACGCTCGTTGCGGATCAGCTCACGCATCTTGTCCTTGTCGTTCTTGATCGACTCGAGATAAGCATCACCGTTATCAGTACCGACACCGGCACGCTGACGGATGGCTTTGACCACATCATAAGCAGAATAGCCATGACTGCCCGTTCCTGTAGGACCCCAAGCCTCATTAGCTGCCTCGGCATAGTCGAGGAACATCTCTGTATAGCGGATACGAGCCTGATAGTGATTCTGTTTCGTTGTCGAGTTGGGATCGAGATTGACATCCTGACGGAGAAGTTTGCGCAGATAGTATCCCGTACGTGTCGACTGGCCTACAGTATTGTTGATCACATCCTTCTGAGAGTTATCGGAAGCTGTATAGTCTGCGGCAGTGTGGATTGTCGTGTTGTACACACCCACCTGACTTCCATCAACAACGATATACTTCTGCAGACGGGGATCACGGCCTACATAAGGATTAGAGGCATCGTAGCCTGAACGGGGATCAGAGATGGGATAGCCATTCTGCATAGGGAAGGCGTCCACGAGATTCTGTGTGGGGTTGACACGCCCTTTACCATACAGAGAAGGTGGGAAATTGTCGCTCTCGAGATTGTTGCTTGATAACTTGGAGCCTCTCCAAAGAATCTCTTTAGGAGCATTGCCGGACACCATATTCTCAATATCACTGGTATTGGTGTACCAGGTATTGCCGGTAGGATCAAGTCCTGCTATTCCGCCGATGCGGTCGAGCACCACAGCTGCATAGTCGGCCGCCTTGGCCCACGTAGTGGTATTGCTGGCATCATTGTAAGCTGGACTTGCAGCCAGCAGAGCGGCCTGCGCACGGATAGCCTCGGCAATACCACCGCTCATACGACCGAAGAACAGACTACCCATTGTACGGGTGTACTGGGCTGCTGTGGCACCCATGGCACGATACTGAGCAGGCACGTCAGCATCATTCGACACATCCTGATAAGTAGTAGGAAGAAGGGCCAGACAGCTGTCGATATCCGTATAGATGGCCTGCATGCACTCCTCAAAGGTGTTGCGTGGAAGATTGAACTCTGAGTCCTTGTCCTGCGGCTCATGGAGAATGGGCACACCAAGCAGCTGGCCGTCAGCTGAGAAACCGGCATGTGAGCGCAGCAGATAATACAAATACATGGCACGCAGACCGTATGCCTCGCCCTTCTCGCGGCAGAGGAACAGACGGGAAGCGACAGGATCCTCAGCCCAATTCACCTTATCGGCATGGGTCAGGAAAAGGTTGATGTACTGAATAGCGCCGTTGCAGCGATCCCATTGGGTTGTCGGGTCATTTTGTGACGACCACGTACCGGTAGCCATCTTACGGTAAGAATTGTCAGCATCATTGCTTACAGCATCATCGCTGGCTACATCGATGAAGGAGTAGCTGTCATTGGGAAGTCGGGTATATGCATTACCCAGCACGCCGTCGGCATAGTCAGAATTGTTGTACATATAGTCGAGGCCGAGATTGTTCTCTATGGCCGGGGTGAAGAGGTCGTCACACGATGTGGTGAGGACGCCGACAGCGGCCAGTGCTATAATGATCTTTTTCATTGTTCTTTTATTTTGTTAGTGAGTAGGATGGCAGTGAGTGAGCAAGCCGTCTGCTGACCGTAAGAAGCCGGTTGTCAAGCCCGGCCTGCCGACCCACTGATTGAAACTACATATCAAATTTCACACCGAGATTGTAAGAACGTGTCTGAGGCGCACTGCCTACATTCATCTCCATGTATTCACGCTCGCCGGCGATCGTCAGAAGACTTTGGCCCAGGAAGTAGACCGACATGCCCTTGATCACTGTATTGGAATTGAAGAGCGACTTGGGCAGATCATAAGTGAGCTGGACACGACCCAGATCAATACGGTCGGTAGAATAAGTCCAGTAATCACTCGTCTGGAAGTTATTACCGGCAGTGGTGGAAGTAGTCAGACGGGGATAAGTGGCTGTCTCCGCTGTCTCAGGAGTCCAACGGCCTCGAACGACCTCGCTGTACTTGCCGTCACCATAAACCCAGTAATAAGAGTTGTTCTTCACACCCATACCACCGAAATTGCCGGTAAGAAGGGCGAAGAGTGTAAATCCTTTCCACTTTGCCGTGAAATTGATACCAATGTTCCAAGGAGCGCTCCCACGGCCGAGTACCACAAAGTCCTTACTGTCGATCACGCCGTCCTTGTTCTGATCCACATATTTGATATCTCCGGGCTGCACTGTGCTGTACGACGATTTTGGAGAAGCGTCCACATCTGCCTGATCCTTGAAAAGGCCCAGACTCTGAAGGCCCCAAAGCGCATCACTGGGCTGACCTTCCGTACGCTGGTAGTCGTATTCCACCGCCTCGCTCACACGGGTGTTCTTGGTGGTGTAGTACATACCATTGACGCCTAACTGCAAGTCCACCTCTCCGAACTTCTTATGAAGATCGACGGCGAAGTCGAAACCTGTACGACGTACATTATTATAGTTGATATACGGCAGGAAGCTGGTCTTCGGCAGGAAGCTGGCCTCCGGCCTGTCGGTATCGAAATAACTGGGATAGAGGTTGCCGGCTGTCGTAAGCAGACCATTGGTGTTGGTGAGGAAATAGTTGGCCTGCAACTTCACCAGTCCTTTCCAAAGAGAAGCATCAAGACCGACTGTGAGCTCCTTACGTTTCACAAAGGTAAGATCATAGTTGGCGACACGCTTAGAATCAGAGGTCTGCATCGAATTACTGGTCTCAGACCAGCCCCACCATGTACCGGTAGCCGTGAAGACATCATCATACATATAGTAATCAGAAATGTCAATATCCTGATTCAGATTGGCTACAGAGGCATTGATCTTCAAGACATCGAGCCATCCCTTTGCACGCTCCATCCAAGGCTCGCGGTCGATACGCCAGGCCAGAGACAGTGAGGGCGAGAGAGCCTCACGATGTCCGGGGGCCAGCTTGGCTGAATGAACAGCAGCCATGGCGAAGTCGGCATAGTAGCGGCCACAATAGTCGTAGTTCAGATCCAGGCCGAGATTGGCATTGCTCGTACGGTGATAAGTACCGCTCACCCTCTGCTGGTAACCGTTAGCCAAAAGAATGGCACCAAAATGATGGGTCTTGGCAAAGGTGTGGTCATAACTGAACTGCCCACTGAAATAGATGGTCTGGGTAGTTGCCGAGCCACTTGCATTCAACGTACCGGTGGAAGAATCCTTACCATACGATGTGAGTCCGGAGATCATGTCCTGGCCATTATAATTGGTCCATGTTGCCTCATAAGTGGCATAGGTAGGATTCAACGAAGTAGTATATCCGTTGTTGTAATCAACAGCCATCATCGTACGGAACTTCAGTCCTTTAAGCAGTTTGTGGAGGTCGATATCCACACCCATATCAAACTGGAACTGACGTGAGGTGTACTTGTTGTAGCCGCCTGCATACATTCCGGCAAAAGGATTGGTCGGATTCTCTTGCGATCCTCCCAGCAGATACTTGCCGTCAATGATATTACCGCTTGCTGCAGCAAGGTTCAGCGAGTTTTTGTCCAACGGATCAATCATGTCGATAGGAATCAGCGGAGTGAGACGTTCCGGACGCAATGTGGCTGAGGAAGCCCAGAAATTGGAATTGTCACCACGGACATCATAGAACGTAGCCGAAGCATCAATCCAACCATTCACCTCATCGCTCAGATGGAAGTCCACATTACCACGGACGCTCAAACGGTTGGTATGGTTCTTTTTGCCTTCACCGAACTTGATAAGATCGCCTACATTATAAAAGTTCACATTCGTATAGAAGTGAGCAAAACGTCCGCCACCTTCAAACTCAGCAGTGGCATCATAGCGCTGATAACTTTTCTTGAGATAGTCGCTCGAGAAGAAATTGATATCAGGATACTTGTAAATATTCTGATGAGTCGATGTGTTATAGATCTGCTCGTCCGAATAGAAAGGATCCAGGCCATCGTTGGCACGAGCCTCGTTGTACAGTGTCATATACTCTGCCGCTCCCAAATATTTGGGATACGATTTCGGTGTGTAGACGGAAGCGTTACCGCGTACATGTATCTGCAAACCGTCGGTATGGCTGCGCTTGGTCGTGATGAGGACCGCTCCCTTGGCCGCACGACTGCCATAGAGAGCCACGGCTGAAGCCGATTTGAGCACCGTGATCTGAGAGATCTCAGTGGGAAGAATGTTATTGGCATCACGGGGCACACCATCGACAAGGACAAGGACACCATCCTGACCCCACACATTGCCAGTGTAACCACTGACGAAAGCAGACAGATTGTCCAGACTATATGTGGAATAGTCTTTCTGGATAAGATCTTCCATATCGACCACCGAGATACCACTCATCAGATCTTCTTTGGCTACCTGACGGAAGGGCAGATTCACTTTCATGGTATCCTGCAATGTATTGCCGAGAAGCTCCTGGTCGGGCGAAGTGACAGAAGCCTTCGTCTCCGGACCAGAGGGATTGGCCCATCCGGAAACATTGGCACCCAACAGCCCGGCCGTGATCATCATATATAGTTGATGTTTCATGATTATTTTTCTTGTTATCTTATTGGTTATAGGATATTCTGGACAGAACTAAGAATTCCTGGAGTTCCGGCAGGCTGCCCTGCCCGAACTCACTTTGGTCTTCTATTTACCATCCGGGATTCTGGTTGAATTCAGGATACAGATTGACATCGCTTAACTTCAGGGGCAGCCAGTAATGCTTCTCTGTAAAGTTGCGCTTCAGAATCTGCTTCTCACTCCATCCGGTCACTGCGTTCTGGGTAGGATCATCCGTATTCATATGGTCCTTATCCGCACGCATGAACTCCTGTGAGGTCTTGATGTTGTAAGGCTCCTTATCGAGCAAGAGCCAACGGCGAAGATCGTTGAAACGATGGCCCTCGAACGAAAGCTCTACAGCACGCTCGCGGCGGACCTCACCCATAAACTTCTCAAGATCGCCGGTATAGCTTGCAGCGACATCACTGACACCGGCACGCTCACGGATCTTATCAACAGCCTGAACAGCTGTAAGCGAACAGTTGGCCGACTTGCCCTGAGCGGAGCCGTAAGCCTCGGCTGCCGATTCGGCATACATCAGATAGATGTCTGACAGACGCATCCAGCTGACCTGCAAGGTGAACTGCGGTGACCAGCCCCAACCTTCATCATACTTGTTCTGATCGTCAGAGATAAATTTATAGTTAAGATAGCCCGTACGGGAGCCATTGGTCTCATCACGCAGAGGGCCATTGCTGTACAGCTCGGCATAGCGGTAATGCTCTTCTGAGGCATTAGGAATAGTTCCAGCAACCAGCTTACATCCGTCATATCTGATATCATGATAGAAACGGGGATCACGACCCTTCCAAGGATGGGTAGGATCAAAACCGGAATTAGGATCATCCAGGGGTAGGCCATTGGCCATACCATAATAGTTGACATAATTGGCAGTCGGGAAAAGACCTACACCGTTATCAGTAAGATAATAGGTAGCAAACTGCTTACTTACACCAAAGGTAGAGCAGTTCCAACCGCTATGTCCATAACAGGGGTTGCGGAAGATGGCCTCGGTGGAACCGGGCATCAAGCCATTCTTACCATAGGTGTAGAAGATGTCGCTATAATGATCGAAATCGACCAGTGCATACTGCGTCTGACCTGACTCGACAAGCGTGAGCAGCTCACCAAAAGCTTTTGCTGCTTTAGCGCAATAGTCTTTATTATATTCCTTCACACCCTGCGACTCATAGTTCATCAGCGGTGAGCCGGCCCAGAGATAGTTCTTGCCAAGATAGCCCAGTGCCATGATCTTATTGATACGCAGCTGATTCTTGCCTAAAGTAGCGCGACCGGCGGTCGTGTTATCCCAGTCGATAGGCAACAGATCGGCTGCATGACGGAAGTCACGGGCGATACTGTCGGCTACTGCCTGATAGTGAGGACGCGGCAGACGGAACTGACCATCGGCCGGAAGCACCTCATTGATATAAGGCAGACCGCCGAAATACTGGATTAACTCGAAGTGGAACCAACCGCGGAAGAAATAGAGCTGTCCCTCAATAAGATTGCGCTCCTCAGAGGTAGCGTTGATGAACTTGCCCTCGCGCAGCGCCTGAATACCCATATTAGCCTTACGGATACCATACCATGCCAAAGGCCAAAGAGACTTGGCAAAACGGTCATCACTTGAAGCTACGCTATTATTTCTATCCATAAAACCCGACTGCCAGCCATCATGCTCTGACTGCCAGCCCCAGAAGTCACCTTGGTCTATTTTGTAGCCCATCATATAGTCGATACCAGAACTGATGATCTCATCCTCACCCCAGTTCCACGAGTTGTTCCAATAACCACGTGCGAAATCAGGTATGCAATAGTAGAGCTCCTCGGTGAAACCCTGAAAATTAGTAAAATTCTTATAAGCGTCATCTGCTGCAATATCCGACTCCGGAGCCTTGTCCAGATAGTCAGTGCAGGAAGTCATACCACAAAGGGATGCTCCTCCCAACATGCAACCGAAAACGATACTGCGAATAAATGATTTCATATCTTTTTAGTTTTTATTTTAGAGATGGAAACGAATACCAAGGCTAATACGCTTCATAGTAGGATAAGCGCCCTGCGTTGCCAGACCGGTACCGGCGAAGTTAGACTCACGGTCGTCAGGCATACGCGTCCAAACCCAAAGGTTGTTACCGCTCAGATATACCTTAAAATCAGAAAGTCCGATTCTCTTCACCCAACCATCTGTAAATGTATAGCCAAGCTCAATATTCTTCAGACGAATGTAGGAAGCGTCATAGTGGTAGCGAGTGCACTGGAAATAATTTCCGTTAGGTGTGCTCAGCCAACGGGGCATAGACGTGTCGGCGTTCATATTTTCGAGTGTCCAATAAGTACCCTGCTGGTACACATTATCCATCTTATAAGCGCCGTCAAGCGACTCAAACGCAGCCCAACGTTCCACATTGTTCACACCATAGAACTGAACATACATGCTGAAGCCCTTATAGTCGAAGCCGACAGTGGCATTGTAAGTGTTCTCCGGATTACCGGTATAGCCGTAAGGTGCGCTATCATTACTGTCAATAATACCGTCACCGTTGTAGTCGACACAGATATACTGACCGGGCAACTTCTGATTGTCATTGGTATCGTGCTGGGTCATACCGATCACCTCATCCCAAGTATTGGCAAAACCATTGTCGATAAAGGAGTGGTCCTGACCGATGGCAAAGCCTTCTGTCTTCTGATAGCCAGGCTCCAGCTCCGGATCGTCATACTGTGTCACCTTATTGACGGCATGGGTCATATTGAAATTACCCCATACACGCATCTGATTGGCAAACACCTTATTGACACGAAGCTCCAACTCGTATCCATGAGTGGACACCTTACCAAAGTTGGCCGTAGGAGCAGTACCGCCGAAATAAGAAGGCACGGAACGTGATCCACCGTCAATCAGAATGTCGGAGCGGTTCTCCTTAAAGATATCCACACTACCTGCGAGAAGACCACCAAGGAATGAATAGTCAAAACCAAGATTCTGCTTTACGGCTTTCTCCCAGTGGATATCGGGGTTGCCGATAGAGGACTCACGATAGAACGTATAAGGGCTGTCTTCACAATTGGGACCCAACGCGGCCACACCGCCATAAGCCCACTGTGTGGCATACAACCAACGAGAACCATAAGGATTGTCATCACCGATCTCACCGTATGAATAACGGATCTTCAACATATCCCAGAATTTCTTCAAAGGCTGGAAGAACTTCTCCTCACTGACCATCCAGCCAAGAGCACCTGAATTGAAGAAAGCAAAGCGATTTTTGGGGCCGAATTTCTCAGAGCCGTTGTAAGCTCCATTGTACTCCAAGAAGTAACGGCTGGCATAGTTATATGTTGTACGGAAAGCCCAGTCCTCACGATAATGGGTAAACTCACTTCCGGTAGCCTGTTCAGTACGGTTGAATACTCCCATGGCCGTTACCTCATGGTCACCGAACTTACCACTCCAGTTAAGCTGACCCTGATAGAACAAGTTGCGCTGGGTGGCATTATCGTCCATCTCACCGGCTGCTGTTGTCCAAAGGATACCGGCCTGATAATCGAAATTATTGTTAGAATTGAGCTGTTGCTGATACTGAGCTATACCCGTCTCAGGATCAATCCACTTGAACTGTGCGCCATGGTTAGCGTCATTAATACCACGTTTGCTCTCCACGAAGGTATTGTCCCAAGATACTGTTGCATTGAATGACAGACCTTTAAGGATAAAGCTCAGATCCTGCTGCAGGGTAAAGTCAGTGAAAATACGGGTTGTAGTGTTTTCATTTATGCCGGCGAGTGCCAGATTAGTCACAGAGTTGGGCGCTCCCTGAGAGTTGGCAGGGTAATATCCCCAAGTACCATCACTATAACGGGGAAGGAACACATCTGGTGGAGTACTGTAAGCTGCCTGCCAAAGCTGTGACTCTGCATAAGAACCGCTTGCCACATCCCAAGCGCCCTGCTTTACACCATGTGAACCGGCTAGGTTCACCTTTAACAAAGTAGTCTTCGTCAACTGGAAATCAAGGTTAGAACGGACATTCACACGATTATACCCGTAACCGGCCTGATAACCGCGATCATTATCCCACTTGCGGAAGAGGTCTCCCTCATGCTCAAAGTCAATGGCAGCATAGTACTTCACAAAACGAGTACCACCCGATGCATTCACATTAGCATTATATGACATCACATAGTCGCTGAACAACTCCTTCACCCAGTCAACGTTCGGATAGCGCTCAGCCTCTTCCAGATTGGCAGGATGAGCATATTTGTCAATCACAGCCATAGGTGTGATGTCGCCCCAAGAAGCAGGACTCAGACCCAACTCATTCTCAATAGCCTGATTGCGCAAATAAAGAGCACTCGGGGAATCGTAAAGACTGGGAAGCTTAGAAGCATACTTCACGGTAGCCTGTCCGTTCACCTCAATCTGAGCCGGACCTTCCTTACCACGCTTTGTCGTAATAAGGATAACACCATTGGCACCGCGCACACCATAAACAGCGGTAGCAGATGCATCTTTCAGTACGGAAATCGACTCTACGGAACTGATATCCACCGAACTCATCGGACGCTCAATACCATCGACAAGAACCAAAGGATCGCTGTTGTTCCAAGAGCTGACACCACGAATGATAATATGGGGCTCCTCATTACCAGGATCTCCTGAAGAAGATGTGGTCACAACACCGGGGAGGTTACCGGTCAGGGCTGCTCCCACACTCGACACACCACCGGTACGACGCAGTGTCTCTCCCGTGGTCTGCGTGATAGCACCTACCACAGAGGCCTTCTTCTGCTGGCCATAACCCACAACGACTACCTCCTGCATAGCCTGGGCATCATCCTCAAGGGTGATCTTCAAGGTATGACGGGAAGTCGCCTTCACCTCTTGAGGTTTCATACCTACAAAAGAGATCGTAATAGATGTTCCCTCTGCGGGAACCGTGAGCACAAAGTTTCCATCAAGATCGGAAACTGTACCCACCGACTTGTTGTTTGTCACCACGACGGATGCACCGATAACGGGTTGACCGGTGCCGTCGATTACATTGCCGTGTACGGTAACGCCTTCCTGAGCCAGCATTGGAATACTGCTGAGCATCATCACGAACATCAAGCAAGTGACACGAGCATAATGTAGAAACTGTTCGTTCATGTTTTAGAAGATTTTTAGTCGATTTTTCGGGGACAAAAATACAATTATCCCTTCAAATGCTGAAGTTATTATGTTACATTATCTTTTATCAGTGTTACATGTTGGTTACACAAGGTTCCAAGGGTAGCTATACGATACAATAGCTATTAGATATAATGGAAAAGAGATAGAGTCCCCCCTCCCCACCCTCATTGGAAACACATTACTATCCAATGGCCGAGGCGGGGGTACCCTCATCAACGCTTTTGAACAAACTTGAGATTACAGCTGAATATCGTTAGCTGTCGTGGCATAGAGACCGATTAGCGAACCGGTAAAACCACCGGCCACATCGGTAGAGAGAATGTCGCCGCTCACTGTGCCACCCAGTGTCTGCCATGTAGAAGTCTGATCCTTCTTGCTCTCTGACATCTTATACTGGAACTGATACTTATCACCGTTGGCTGTTACCTGCAGATCGACGGCTCCCTTCTTGGGCAGCTCTGTCTGAGCCACTACCGAGCACTTGCCTTTCTCCGTACGTGCCAGAAGAAGTACACGATGTCCGTCCTTCATGGTCTGACCAAATACATAGTTGAAGTTCTCACTCTGATAGCAGGTCATACCCTGAAGTTCTTTATCCGTCTTCGGCAGTGAGCTCAATGTGACGCTGGCGGTGAACGCACGATGCTGCTGACGATAGAACAAGGTAGAGGTCGGCTTCACCTCATGAAGATTGGTAGCCATCGGCGAGAGGCTGAGCACACCCTTGCCCGATTTGGCAAACGCTGTCACGGGACCACGTACGCCGACCCAACGCATATCAAATGTTGTAGCCTTGAAATCATCCGTGAATGTGAAGTTACCATTGGGCATGGGCTGTCCTTTCACATCCGAGGTCTGATTTGCCACGCCTTTGATGTCGGCCACTTTGATCGTCGGCTCCAGGGGAACGAGTCCATTATTAAAGATGGGGAACGTACCGCTCCAGTCTACCGACAGCATAAATGTCTCACGACCCGTGTTGACACGGCCAGCCTCGTTAGGACGTACACCGAGGAACACAGCATAATACTGTCCGTCGGGAGTGTCGACAAGATCAGCATGTCCGGCCCAGTCCACCTTGTTGGGACGATTCGGACGAAGGTCACGCTGTGTAAGGATAGGATTGGATGGTGCAGGAGTATAAGGACCCTTCACATTGTCGGCAACAAATACCACCTCACTGTGATTGCCGCCCGTGCCGCCTTCCGCACACATCAGATAGTAACGGCCGTCCTTCTTATAGATATGGGGACCTTCGATCCAGATGGGATGCTTAGTGATGTCCACACCGCCATCAACAATCACACGGTCGGTTCCGGGAACGATCTTATCGGTAGCCAGATCATAATCCCAGATCTTGATGCAGCGATGACCTTCATAGAGTGGATGCTCTGGTGCGTCATTGTGCACGATGTAGGCCTTTCCGTCCTCATCGAAGAAAAGACTAGGATCGATGCCATCAAAATTCAACTTGATGGGATCGCTCCATCCCTTCATGGGGTCTTTTGTCTTCACTACGATATTTCCAAAGCCACCGGCAAACTCCGTAGTGATCATGTAGAATGTGTCATTCGCCTTGCAATAGCGGATCGTCGGAGCATAAATACCCGCACTAATACCGCAGTCCCAGACTTTCAACTGGCTCTCGCGGTCGAGAACATGACCGATCTGCTCCCAGTTGCGCAGGTCGGTGCTATGGAAGATAGGTACGCCCGGGAACATTGCAAAAGAAGAATTGACCAGATAATAGTCGTTGCCCTTTCGGCAAATACTCGGGTCGGGATAGCATCCCTGAAGGATAGGGCTGTAGACCTCTCCCTCTTTCAGCGGATGCTGCTGATAAACAGCATCTTGTCCCTGATAGACAAAATGCGAGAACACTGCTGCTTTGCCGGATGATCCGGTCTTAGCCTCTGTCCCGGCAAGGGCTGACTGGGAAAGACCGAGGGTCAAGGCCAGACAAAGCCCATAATGCCGGGTGATGGTTGTTAGTAAATTCATATTTAAGTATAATTATAGAATAATATTTATTCGCTCTTGGCTGTCTTGATATTGCCGTCAGCATCGACCTCCAGTTCCAGCACCTTCACGCTGCGCAGATGGGTGACTCCCTTCGACGGCACACAATCGTGATGGAAGAGATACCAATGTCCGTCAATCACCACAATACTATGATGGGTGGTCCAACCTTCCACCGGTTCGAGGATCACGCCTTTATATGTGAAAGGTCCATAAGGATTATCACCTACGGCATAGCAAAGAAGATGACTGTCACCCGTAGAATAAGAGAAATAGTATTTGCCATTCCACTTATGCATCCACGATGCCTCGAAAAAGCGGTGGGGATCGTCAGCCTTCAAAGGCTCACCCTGGCCGTCAACAATCACGACAGGACGGGGGGCTTCTGCAAACTGAAGCACATCATCAGTCATTCTAACCACACGCGAAGGCAGAGCCGGCTCCTCACCCTGAGGCAGCACCTCCGTGCCCAATGCCTTGTTGTCCTTATAGCGCTGGAGCTGTCCTCCCCAAAGACCACCGAAATAAAGATACACCTCACCGTCATCATCCTTAAAGACGCATGGATCAACGGAATAAGAGCCACGGATAGGATCGGCCTGCGGAACAAAGGGACCTTCGGGACTGTCAGCGACAGCCACACCCAGATGGAACACATCATTAAGATCCTTGGCACAATAGATAAGGTAATACTTACCATTCTTCTCAACAACATCATTGTCCCACATCTGACGGCCCACCCAGGCCACATCATCTTGGTCGAGGATTTTACCGCAATCTACAGCTTCCTGCTGATCGATGTTGTCGAGACGAAGCACATGATAATCGCGCATCTCAAAATGACCTCCATCGTCATCGAAAGCCGCTCCGCTATCCCAGTCATGCGAGGGATAGATATAGACCTTACCGTTAAACACATTGGCAGATGGGTCTGCCATATAATCCTTTGGGAACAAATATCTTGCTTTCATTGTTGTTTATTATTTTAAGAGATGTACAATATTATCTAAAGAGATTTTACTTAAAGAGTTTTACGATTTCCTTCACCACTGGCTTCACCTCGTTGTTGCGGTCGATGAGCAGTGGATAGTTGGTTCTGCCAGGGATAGGCCAGTCATTCAACCAAGAGTGACCATCATTGACACCCCAGAAGGTAACACGACTGATGACATCCTTGTGACGCTCTACAATCTTAAAGAGATCGAGATAACGCTGGTTGAAGAGTTTCTGCGCCTTCTTGTCAAGTCCCTTCACGTATGGATTGTACTTCTTCTGAAGTTCAAACTTCTGGCTGATTTCCGCTCCGCCGAATCCTTCCGGATTAGGAAGCATGTTCATATCCAACTCCGTCAGCATCACCTTCACGCCTTCACCAGCAAAAGCCTCGATGCTCTTCTCATACTCAGCATAGTCAGGATAATCAAAACCATTGTGGCTCTGCATACCTACTGCATCGATGCGGAGACCCTTCGCCTTCAAATCGCGAACCAGTTTGCAGATAGCCTCTCGCTTAGCTGGCTTCGAAGTAGAATAATCATTGTAGTAGAGTTCTACGTTTGGATCAGCCTCATGAGCAAAGCGGAAAGCCAGTTCGATGAACTCCGGACCGATAATCTTATAATATAAAGACTTGCGGTAAGAGCCATCATCCTCGAAAGCCTCGTTCACAACGTCCCATCCCTTTACTCTACCTTTATAATGAGTAACCACATTCATAATATGGTTATACATTCTGCCGATAAGCACTTCACGGCTTACCAGATTACCCTTATCATCGGTAAACATCCACTTAGGTGGCTGAGAATGCCAAACCAGACAATGCCCGATCAAGGTCTTGCCGTTCTTCTCTGCCCAGTCAGCGAGTTTATCGCCATCAGTGAAATCAAAGCGATTCACCTCCGGATGATTCTTCTCGCCCTTCATACAGTTCTCGGCAACCACCTGGTTAAACTGTTTCTTCACTACTTCCTCACCTGCAGGGTCTTGTCCATTAGGCAAATCGGTATTAATGGCAGCACCTACCAGGAAGTACTTACCCATAGTTTCCTGGAATGTTGGGATTTGAGCTGCAGAGTTCGCTTTTTGAGCGAAAGCTGTTGAAGCAAGCATCAGCCCCAGTGCCAGAGTTGTGATCTTTTTCATATCTTATATCTATTTTTCTCGTTAATAATTATAGTCTCTAGTTTTCTTCCTTGTGTCGGGCCTCAATCTTCTTGTTGATGTCGTCGATGACCTCATCGGTCAACTCATACTTAGAGATGATGAACATCGCCAAGCCCAGCAAGATGGCAGGGATCACGCATACCAGCCAGCGGATACCTTCCTGTGCCAAAGGAGTCTGCTGCTCCAAATCGTTCATGAAGTAAGCACCGGCAGCATTACCAACCGACATCATGGCGAAGGCCGTAATGAAGAAGAGTGCAACGATACGGAGAGGACGGTTATGGAAGAATTCTGTCCACAGATCGCTCACCTTAACATTCTTGGTTTCCTTCTCGTCCATCACCACACGCTCCTTGGTCTGGGTAAAGCAGAATACCAAAAGGGCGAAACCTACCAGAGCATAGATCAGCATGGCAACAAACCAGGCATTACCATCAATAGGAAGCGAGTTGCTCTCTTGAGCTGCCGCAGCCTGATAACCGGTCCATGCAAGGACTGCACCAGGAACAACACCACCCAAAGCCATACCAGCCTTGTAGAAGATACCGGTCAGAGCATTGACAATACCCGCAATACGCTTGCCGCTGGTATATTCTGCAAAAGAGATGACCTCTGGAATCAGAGCCCACATATATCCTGTAGCTACGATTACGCCTGTTGATTTGATGAACTGAGCGATATAAACCAGCGTGATATGATCCTTTACAGGTCCCATCTTGCTGATGATATAAAGCATCGCCATACCCACGATAGCCACAGTAAGGAAGATGTAGAACATATTCTTCTTGCCCACCTTTTTCTTGATGGCAGGCACCAGCGGCATAAAGATGAAGGATGGCAGAGAACCCAAACCCATGAAGAGTGCCATCTCGATAGGGAGATCCTTGGCTGCTGCGAGCATGGCTACCAGGATTGGAACACCTGCCGATACACAGAGTCCACCCACATTTGCCATGAACATACGTACAGAGGTAAGGATGGTTATCTCGTCTGTATCGCGAGTCAGCGAAGAGTTCAAGGCTCCGTAAGGCACATTGATCAATGTATAAAGCATAGACAAGCCTACATATGTTACATAGGCATAGATAAGTTTGATGGTTTCTGTCTGTCCTTCCATACCATTCCAAAAACAGAGGATGGCAAGTACGGTGAGTGGCAAACCCGCCAGGACGAGATATGAACGATACTTACCCCAACGTGGATTATGCTTATCTACATAAGTTCCCACCAACGGGTCCCAGAGTACATCGACCAAGCGAACCACCAAGAACATGGTGGCAGCAACACCAGGATTAAGTCCATAGATGTCGGTGTAGAAGAACAACAGATACATGCAGATGGTCTGGTAGATCAGATTCTGGGCCAGGTCACCCGAACCGAAACCAATGCGCTGCAGCCAAGAGAGGCGGTAAAAGCCTCTCTCAGCCTTGCGCTCCGAACTTAATTTGTTCATATATAATAGATGTAGTTTGTTTGTTATGTAGATTAATCGTTATTATTTCTCATTCAGCAGGACCTTAGCCGCATAAATTCCCATCTGCTCATAGCCCGCCGGATTGGGATGCAGCCAATCGCTCTGATACTCAGCCTTTAACCGGTCGGGGTGCGCAGGATCACGGAGCAAGGCGTCGAAGTCGATCACGCCATCAAATGCTCCGCTGTGGCGGATCCAGTCGTTCACCGTCTGACGTGCGGCTTCATGGAAGAAGCTGTAATAAGAATGTCCGCCAAACGGAGTGATCGTTCCTCCATAGACCTTCAGGCCTTTGGCATGTGCCTTGTCTATCAGCTGTCTGTAAGCCTCGGTCAGTTCACGGGCCACCTGCTCGCTATTGCCGTTTGCCCCTCCTATGTCATTCACACCTTCAAAGATGACAACAGTCGTGACACCCTCCTGCTGCAGGATATCGCGGTCGTAACGCTGGATACCGGGGGTGGCCAGGCCGCCGCGCACCACACTATTGCCACCGATACCCAGATTCAGTACGGAGAGCCGGCTGCCGGCCTCATGCAGACTGGTGGCAAGGATATCGGTCCAACGGTTCTGCAGATTAGTCGTAGAGCCGCGTCCGTCAGTAATCGAATTGCCCAGCACGGCGATAGCACCGGGACACTCACTGCCCGTCTCTTCTCCTGTGGCCTTTCCATTGGTCATCACGTCAATAGCAGCAATGTTGTACCAATGGTCTACGCGCTGCGCGCGGGTAAAATCGCTCTTGGCCGTCGATTCTCCTTTTAATATATAAGAAGTAGTGCGTGAGCCCAGATGGGCTGTCGCCTCCTTCGGGGTCTTACCATAATTAATGGTTACCGTGAGCCGCTGCAATGGGCGAAGCTGAAACTTCACGGCATCCGACTCGATAGCCTCACCGGCCTGAAGCGTCACGGCGCGACGCTTGCCAAATGAGAGATAGCGTGCCGAACGGCGGTCTATCTGACACGAGTCACCCGCTGTGGCGATATATACCGAACGGATCTCCACCGGCTCGGCACTGTATTCATTGCTCAGACGGAGACGCAATGTCCGGCCACCGACCGACACCCTCACTACCTCACGCAGTGACGAGTAGCTCAAGTCGTTGTCCTGAGGCATGTCCACTCCTCGCGCGATCTGCGGCGCCGCTGCCCAGGTACCAACCCAACGGTCATCGGCCACACCATTACCGGCACTTGAAGTCATTGCCATCAAAAGCAAAGCCATAGTTAAAATCTGTCTCATAAAGCTATTTAGTTTTATGTTCGCAAAAGTACACCATCCTGCTCAAACTTCCGACTTTCAGCGTTACAATAGCTTTCACAGATGTAACATCACCCCTAAAAATGTTACATTTCCTTAGGTATTGTCCCTTTCTATAGGTATCTTTGCCACGAAACATATCCTACATCTCCTCTTACAACTGCACAGGCGCGACTATCCTATCCTAGCTCAAGCAACCCAACAAATCAAAATAAAACAAATGAAGAAAAACATTCTGCTGACTCTTCTCAGCTGTCTGCTCTCCTGCACAGCCTGGGCAGCCGAGACTTTCGTAAGTTTCACACAAGGTGATGTACATCTCAATGCCGGCTCCCGGATGACAGTCTACGTCGACGACAACGACTGTCAGGGAGTACGCATCGCTGTCGACAACCTATGTACAGATATTAATAAGGTATGCGGCACACTACCCCAAGTGACCCAAGATGCCGGTCAGGCTACCATCATCGCCGGCACACTCGGTCACTCGTCCCACATTGACAACGTCTGGATGAAAAGCCACAAAGACCTGCGGCGACAACTGCAAGGCAAACGTGAGAAATACATCATCACCACCGAAGGCAACCGGCTCTACATCATCGGCAGCGACCGCCGCGGCACCATCTACGGCATCTATGAGCTGTCACGCCAGATCGGCGTGTCACCCTGGTACTGGTGGGCCGATACGCCTGTACGCCATCATAATGACATCTATATAAAGAAAGGTATATACACCGACGGCGAGCCGGCTGTACGCTACCGTGGACTTTTCATCAACGACGAAGCTCCCTGTCTCACCTCATGGGTCACCAACACCTGGGGGACCCGTTTCGGTGAACACGACTTCTATGCCCGGCTCTTCGAGCTCATCCTCCGGCTGAAAGGCAACATGCTCTGGCCGCCGATGTGGATCTATGCCTTCTATGCCGATGATCCGCTCAACAGCAAGACAGCCGACGAGATGGGCGTGATCATCGGAACCTCCCATCACGAGCCTATGGCACGCAACCATCAGGAATGGGCACGCAACCGCAAGAACTACGGAGCATGGAACTACACTACCAACCAAAAAGTCATCGACCACTTCTTCCAAGAGGGCATTGAGCGCATGAAAGGTACCGAGGACATTGTTACCATCGGCATGCGGGGCGACGGCGACGAGGCCATGAGTCCTACAGCTGATGTCAACCTGCTCAAGAACATCATCGACAACCAACGCAAGATCATAGCCAAGGTCACCGGCCGGCCGGCAAAAGAGACACCCCAGATGTGGGCCCTATATAAAGAGGTGCAGGACTACTACGATCAGGGGCTGCGCGTACCAGACGATGTGACAATCCTCCTCAGCGACGACAACTGGGGTGACGTGCGGCGTGTACCCTCTGCAAAAGAACGCAACCGAAAGGGCGGATGGGGACTGTACTATCACGTCGACTACGTAGGAGCTCCCCGCAACTCCAAATGGCTCAATGTCACACCTATACAGAATATGTGGGAACAGCTCACTCTGGCCTACGAATACGGCATAGACCGTATATGGATGCTCAATGTGGGAGACCTCAAGCCTATGGAATATCCTATCAGTCTCTACTTCGACATGGCATGGGATCCCACACGGTATGACGAGACCACCCTTCTGAACCACACCACCGACTTCTGCCGCCAACAGTTCGGAGCTGCCTATGCCGAAGAAGCCGCACGTATCCTTAATCTCTATTGCAAATACAACGGACGTGTGACGCCAGAGATGCTCGACCGCAACACTTACAATCTCGAGACGGGCGAATGGGCACAGGTGGTGGCCGAATATACTCAGCTCGAGACCGAAGCGCTCCGGCTTTACACGCAGCTGCCCGAAGAGTATCATGATGTCTTTCGGGAGATCATCCTCTTCCCTGTACAAGCGATGGCCAATCTCTACCAAATGTATTATGCGCAGGCCATGAACCATAAACTTTACAAACAACACGACCCTGACTGCAACCTATGGGCTGACCGCACCGAACAGGCTTTCCAACGCGACTCCTTACTCTGCTGGCAGTACAATCATGAGATAGCCGACGGTAAATGGAACGGAATGATGACACAAAAACACATCGGATACACCGGATGGAATGACGATTTTCCCAAAGACAGGATGCCGGAGGTGTATCGTCTGCAACAACCTGAGAACGGGGGATATACCTACCATGCCGCCAATGGATATGTAGCCATGGAGGCCGCCCGATATTTTAGTAAGCAGGATGCCGCACAGGCCCATTGGACCGAACTGCCTTTCATGGGGCGCACACTCAGCGGCATGCTGCTCAGGCCTTATACGGCAGGCGTGGACGGTGCCTCCCTCTCCTATCGCTTCTCTACCGGCTGCCGTGACCGGGGACCGGTCAACGGGCAACCGGCCGCCCCCATCGACAGCATCCGCATCCATGTCATCGTCAAGTCGACCCTGGACTTTCTCAACAAGGGTGGACTCTGCTATCAAGTGAGTCTTGATGGCAGCAAGCCGCAGACCGTCAATTTCAATGCGGACATGAACGAGAAACCAGAGAACATCCATACCCATTACTACCCCACTGTGTCCCGCCGTGTGATAGAGAAGGTTGTCACGCTGCCTGCCGCCACCCTCTCTGACGGTCCTGTCCATACGCTCGTCTTCACGCCTCTTGACCCAGGCATCGTCCTCCAACGCATCGTCGTCGACCTCGGCGGTTACCGTCCTTCCTTCCTTTTCATGACCGAATCGCCAAAGAGTACGCAACAATAGCCCTCCTTTCGACTGTTTGCACAGAGAGCGGCCGCTACGGAAAAGATCCGTAGCGGCCGCTCTGCGTTTGAACGCATATAGCTCCTTTGTAATGGAGCTCAAGACGATTATTCTCCATCGGCCGGCAACCGAAAAAAGCAACGTTGAATTTTGGCCGTCTCACTTTTTCGCTGTAACTTAGCACACCAAAAGAAAACGCATTTATGATAGACTTCGTACATCTGCACGTCCACACCCATTATTCTATTTTGGACGGACAGTCAAAAGTAAACCACCTGGTGGACAAAGCCGTTGCCGACGGCATGAAGGGCATGGCCATCACCGACCACGGCGTGATGTACGGCATCAAGGAATTTGCCGATTATTGTGCAGGCATCAACAAGCAACGCAAGAAGGAGGGCAAGGAGCCTTTCAAGCCGATCTTCGGTTGCGAGATGTACGTCGCCAATGATCACAAGGAGAGTAAGGACAGGAGCAAAGGTGACAATAAGCGCTACCATCTCATCGTCCTTGCCAAGAACTATCATGGATACAAGAATCTTATCAAGCTCGTCAGCAATGCCTGGGTAGACGGCTTCTACACCCGGCCGCGCACCGACCGTTACGACCTTGAGAAATACCACGAGGATCTGATCGTCTGCTCCGCCTGCATCGCCGGCGAGGTGCCTTCCAAGATTCTGGAAGGTGACATCGACGGTGCCCGTGAGGCCGTACAGTGGTATCACCGCGTCTTCGGCGACGACTACTATCTCGAGCTGCAGCGCCATGAGGTCAAAGATCCCAATATTGTCGCCAACCGCGAGACTTTTCCCCTGCAGCAGAAAGCCAACAAGGTCCTCATAGAGCTCGCGCGCGAATATGGCGTGAAGCTCGTCTGCTCCAACGACTGCCACTTCGAGGACAAGGACACCGCCGAGGCCCACGACCACCTGCTTTGCATCTCCACGGGTAAGGATCTTGACGACCCCAACCGTCTGCGCTACACCAAGCAGGAATGGTTCAAGACGCAACAGGAGATGAACGACATCTTCTCCGATATCCCCGAAGCGCTCAGCAACACCTGTGAGATACTCGACAAGGTGGAGATCTACTCCATCGATCACGGCCCCATCATGCCGTTTTTCCCCATACCCGAGAGCTTCGGTACGGAGGAGGAATGGCGCACGAAGTTCTCCGAGGAAGACCTCTACAAAGAGTTCACCACCGATGAGAACGGCGAGCATCCCCTCTCACCGGAGGAGGGACAGAAGGTCATCGACCGTCTGGGCGGTTACGACAAGATCTACCGTATCAAGTTCGAGGCCGACTATCTGGCCAAACTCGCCTACGAGGGTGCCCGCCGTCTCTATGGCGATCCTATCCCCGACAACGTAGCCGAGCACGTGAAGTTCGAGCTTCACGTGATGAAGACCATGGGCTTCCCCGGCTACTTCCTCATCGTACAGGACTTCATCAACTCCGCACGCAACGATCTGGGAGTATGGGTAGGACCGGGACGTGGCTCGGCAGCCGGATCGGTAGTGGCCTACTGTCTGGGTATCACCAAGATAGACCCTCTGAAATACGATCTGCTGTTCGAGCGTTTCCTCAACCCCGACCGTGTCAACCTGCCTGATATCGATACCGACTTCGACGACGACGGACGCGGCAAGGTGCTCCGCTGGGTGATGGACAAATATGGAGCAGAGAACTGCGCACACATCATCACCTATGGCACGATGGCCACCAAGAACTCCATCGCCGATGTGGCACGTGTGGAGGGCCTGCCGCTCGACAAGTCCAACGCACTGAAGAAGGCTATCCCCGACCGTCTGCCCGACGGCATGAAGATGAACCTGGGCAACGCCATCAAGTGCACCCCCGAGCTGCGCGAGGCCGAAGCGTCGCCCGATCCGCGCGAACGCAATACCATCAAATATGCACGGCAACTTGAAGGCACCATCCGTGGAACAGGCATTCACGCCTGCGGATTCATCATCTGCCGTGACCCTATCTCCGACTGGGTGCCCGTCATGACCGCGCCCGACCCCGATTTCCCGGAGCTGAAGTGTGCTGTGACGCAATACGACGGTCACGTCATCGAGTCGACGGGACTCATCAAGATGGACTTCCTCGGACTGAAGACGCTCTCCGAGTTGAAGGAGGCCTGCAAGGTGGTGAAGCAGACTACGGGTAAGGACATTGACCTCGACAACATCCCCATCGACGATCCCGCCACCTACAAGCTCTACCAGGAGGGACGCACCATCGGCACCTTCCAGTTCGAGTCGCCCGGCATGCAGAAATACCTGCGTGAGCTTCATCCCACCGTCTTTGAGGACCTCATCGCCATGAACGCCCTCTACCGTCCGGGACCTATGGACTATATTCCTGAGTTCATCCGACGCAAGAACAATCCCGCGCTGGTGACCTACGATATCCCCTGCATGGAAAAATATCTGAAGGACACCTACGGCATCACGGTATATCAGGAGCAGGTGATGCTCCTGTCGCGTCAGCTGGCCAACTTCACCCGCGGTGAATCCGATGCCCTGCGTAAAGCCATGGGTAAGAAGAAGAAAGCCATCGTAGACGCCATGAAGCCGAAATTCATCAAGCAGGGAACGGAGAACGGACACGACCCGAAGATCCTCGAAAAGATATGGAGCGACTGGGAGAAATTCGCATCCTACGCCTTCAACAAGTCGCATGCCACATGCTATTCATGGGTGGCCTACCAGACGGCCTACATGAAGGCCAACTATCCCGCCGAGTTCATGGCCGCCCTGATGACCCGCCGCTTCGCACAGATCACGGAGATCACGAAGCTCATGGAGGAATGCAAGAACATGGGCATCCCCACCCTCGGTCCCGACGTGAACGAGAGCTTCATCGGCTTCGGTGTGAACAAGAAAGGTGAGATCCGCTTCGGTCTCTCTGCCATCAAGGGCATGGGGTCCGGCGCTGCCGAGGCTATCGTCCGCGAGCGCGAGCAGAATGGTCCCTACAAGGACATCTACGACTTTGCCAAGCGCATCAGCTTCAAGGATGTCAACCGCAAATGCTTCGAGTCGCTGGCGCTCAGCGGCGGCTTCGACTGTTTCGGACTCATGCGTGAGCAATATCTCGCACCCAATGCAAAGGGCGATCTCTTTCTCGACGTGCTCGTACGCTTCGGCCAGCAATATCAGGCCGATAAAGCTTCACAGAGCATGTCACTCTTCGGATCAGCTGATGATGTTGCCATTGCCCTGCCACCCATCCCTAAGACCGAGGCATGGAGCAGTATCGAACGTCTGGGAAAGGAAAAAGAGCTCGTCGGCATCTTCCTCTCCGCGCACCCGCTCGACGACTATTCCATCATCCTCAAGAAGCTCTGCAACACCCGCTGTAATGAGGTGACACGGGAGAACTACGATCGGCTCGCACAGCGACAGGAACTTACTTTCGGTGGTATCGTCACCGACGTGAAACAGCGTTTCACCAAGCGGGGAGAGCCCTTCGGCATCGTCACCATCGAAGACTATGACGGGCCGGGAGAGATCGCGCTCTTCGGCAACGACTGGGGACAATGGAACAGCCGGCTCATCGTCAGCAGCTCGGTCTACATCACCGCACAACTGACCAAGAAGTTCGCTTCCAGCAACTTCTTCTCCCTGCAGATCAAGAATGTGGAGTACATGCAGAGCGTGAAGGAGCAGCGCATCAACCGGCTCACCATCACCCTGCACGCACGCGACATCAACGAGGTGGTGACCAATGACATCCTTTCGCTCGTCAACGACTCGCCGGGGCATACGGAGCTGTTCTTCAACATCAACGATGAGGAGAACAAGGCCAACATCCTGCTCAGGGCCGTCAAGAAGAAGATCGAGGTGACCAACCACCTCGTCAACTTCCTCGAGCAACAGTCCAACATGAGCTATCAGTTGAATTAGAAAAATCAAAACATACAAGATCATGAAGATTACTATCGACTCTTTGGAAAACATCCACGCCGCAGCGCGTGAGTTTATCAAGAACATGGGCGACGGAACCGTCTTCGCATTCTATGGCAAGATGGGAGCCGGCAAGACCACTTTCATCAAGGCCGTATGCGAGGAGCTCGGCGTAGAGGATGTCATCACCTCACCGACCTTCGCCATCGTCAACGAATACCGTTCGGCAACGACCGACGAGCTGATCTATCACTTTGACTTCTACCGCATCAAGAAGCTTGAGGAGGTCTACGACATGGGCTATGAGGACTATTTCTACAGCGGAGCGCTCTGCTTCCTCGAGTGGCCGGAGCTCATCGAGGACATCCTCCCCGGTGACGCGAAGAAAGTGACCATCACCGAACAGCCCGACGGATCGCGTATCGTGGAATTCTAACGGCACAAAGTTTGCAGAATTAAAAATATTCGATTAACTTTGCACACAAATTCAACAAATCAACAAAAGAAAGCAATGGAAGTAGAAATTACAACTGAGAACTTTGAGAGCTATAAGAATGGTGAGCTGCCATTAGTAGTTGACCTGTGGGCTACATGGTGCGGTCCCTGCCGTATGCTTGCCCCCACTATCAAGGAATTGGCCGATGATTACGATGGCAAGATCGTTGTCGGCAAGTGCGACGTAGAAGAGAATGACGATATCGCCATGCAGTTCGGTGTACGCAACATCCCCACCATCCTCTTCTTCAAGGGTGGACAGCTGGTCGACAAGTTCGTGGGCGCCGCCTCAAAGAACGTGCTCGACGAGAAGTTCAAAGCTCTGCTCTAACCCCCTCTATCCCGATATGGCTCCAACCGCCACATCGGGATTTTTATTCCTGCCCCTTAGACGCAAGGGGCTTTTTCATCTCACCCGACAGACGGCATCCGCCGCGTCTGGTCTCATCCACTGTTCAGGATCACTATCTCCCACCTTTACATGACATCAACATCTCCAGCCAAGAACCGTGCCTCTAACGATCTTATCTATGGTCTCAACGATCGTCCCGCACTGAAAGAGACCATCTTTGCTGCCCTTCAGCATCTGCTCGCCATCTTCGTGGCCATCATCACGCCACCGCTGATCATCTCCAATGCGCTCGGCTTCGATGTCCACACCACCGGCTTCCTCGTATCGATGTCGCTGTTCGTTTCCGGCATCGCCACATTCATCCAGTGCCACCGCATCGGACCTATCGGCACAGGGCTGCTCTGCATACAGGGCACCAGCTTCTCCTTCATCGGTCCGATCATCGGAGCAGGCATGCTCGGCATGGTCAACGGCAAGCTCAACGTGGAGATGGCACTGAGCTACATCTTCACCGCCTGCATGTTCGCCTCCATCGTGGAAATGATCGTCAGCCGCATACTCCCCTACACCCGCAAGATCATCACACCGCTCGTGTCAGGCATCGTCGTCACGCTCATCGGCATGAGCCTCATCAAGGCAGGCATCAACTCGTGCGGAGGAGGAGCGGAGGCACAGGCCGACGGCACCTTCGGCTCGCTTACCAACCTCGGACTGGCCGCCCTCGTACTCGTCCTCATCGTCATCTTCAACCGCTCCGGCAACCGTTTCCTGCGCATGAGCTCCATCGTCCTCGGACTGCTCGCCGGATGCGTCGTCGCCTACTTCATCGGCATGATCGACTTCAAGAGCGTCACCGACTACGGAGGATTCTACATCCCCACACCCTTCAAGTACGGCCTCCACTTCGACATATCGGCCTTCATCGGACTGGGACTGGTCTATCTCATCACGGCCATAGAGGCCTACGGCGACGTGACCGCCAACTCACTCATCTCCGGTGAGCCCATCGAAGGCCCCGTCTTCATGAAACGCGCATCGGGAGGCATCCTCGCCGACGGCTTCAACTCGTTCCTCGCTGCCGTTTTCAACTCCTTCCCCAACTCCATCTTCGCACAGAACAACGGAATGATCCAGCTGACAGGCATCGCCAGCCGCTACGTAGGCTACTACATCGCAGGCGCACTGCTCCTGCTCGGTATCTTCCCCGCCGTAGGCCTGGTGTTCTCGCTGATGCCCGCTCCCGTCCTCGGAGGAGCCACACTGCTGATGTTCGGCACCGTAGCCGCCGCCGGCATCCGTATCATCGCATCGACAAAGATCAACCGGAAGGCCGTACTTGTCATGGCCATCAGCTTCGCCCTCGGACTCAGCGTCGAGATGGTGCCAGACATCCTCGCACAGATGCCCGAGACCGTGAGAAATATCTTCTCAAGCGGCATCACCACCGGAGGACTCGCCGCCATCATCTCCAACGCGTTCATAACGATCAAGGAGTAAGCTTCATTCATACACTCCCCCAACCCCTCTCCAGTCCGACAAAAGCCATGACTGGAGAGGGGGCCATTCCTACATATATCAAGATGAATGACAAGAATTTTAATATTTTATTTATTATAAATAAGGTATGATTAACGGCATGACCAAGACCTATCATTCCTTATTAACTAAAGCATTCTATAGGAAGCATTGGATTTAAGGCAAGTAAGTATTGGATTTAGAGAAATTTCCATTGGTTCGA
>ULLE01016550.1_pt1 | contig 35001 bp, 28 predicted proteins | sample 1951331 | NCBI WGS metagenome assembly ULLE01 (sample SAMEA4835518, study PRJEB28245) | human gut metagenome | biome: gut microbiome; material: fecal sample | place: Denmark | collected 2008
TTTACAAATCCTTTGTTTTGCATGTTACTTTAATTTATTATATTTACTTTTAAAATTTGATACGTTTATTCAAGGTTGCAAATATAGTTTTTTTTCATTAGATATGCGGAAACGATTGTAAATATTTAAGCCATAGAGCCTAAAAAAGGAGCTATCGCTTGCAAAAATAAAGCAATAGCTCCTTCTTTTATGGATAAAGTACAGGATATTCCCTGTCATTCAGACATTTTATTTCAATCCGCGTGACTGCAGCAACGGTTCGATGCTGGGTTCTGCTCCGCGGAAAGTGACATACAGCTTCATCGGATCGTCGGAACCACCTTTTTCCAAGATGTTCTTACGGAAGGAAGTAGCCGTAGCCTGATCAAACAATCCATGTTCTTTAAAGGCTTCAAATGCATCCGTATCCAGACGTTCTGCCCACAGATAGCAGTAATATCCGGCTGCATAGCCACCCATGATGTGGTTAAAGTAAGTAGAACGGTAACGCGGTGCAATCTGCGGAATCAAACCTATCTTATCCATCAGCTGTTTTTCAAACTGTAGTACGTCAAAGCCTTCCATGGTAGTCAGGTTGTGCATTTCCATATCCAGAATCGCCGCAGCCAATAATTCGGTAGTCATGAATCCCTGGTTGAACAAAGCCTGATTTTCAATCTTGGCAATCAAAGAATCTGGAATCGCCTCACGGGTCTTATAATGTTTGGCATACATCTTCAGCACTTCCGGAGCCACAGCCCAGTGTTCCATTATCTGTGAAGGAAGCTCCACAAAGTCGCGTGCCACTGAAGTGCCGGATACACCTTTATACTTGCACTGTGTCAGCAAACCGTGCAGGGCATGTCCAAATTCATGAAACATCGTACGAGCCTCGTCAATGGTCAGCAATGACGGAATGTCACCGGCCGGTTTGGTAAAGCTGGCCACATTGTAAATCAACGGGCGGACACCTTCCTGTTCTTCACGGAAGTTGCTCATCCAGGCACCGCTCCGCTTGCTGGCACGCGGCATATAGTCACTGTAGAACACACCCAGGAGCGAGCCGTCCGCATCCTTCACGATGTAAGTTTTTACATCTTTGTTGTATACAGAGATGGAATCACACGGCGTGAGGGTGATGCCATACAACTTGTTCACAACCATGCACAAACCGTTGAACACGTCTTCCTGACTGAAATAAGGCTTGATTTCATCTTCATTCAGACTGTATTTTTCCTGACGGAGTTTCTCGGCATAATACCACCAGTCCCATGCTTCCAGTTTCTCACCTTTTCCTTCACGGTCCATGATTTTCTGAAGCTCTGCAGCCTCAGCCTCGGCATTTTTGATGGAATATTTCCACAATCCATACAACAAATCCAACGCATTCTGAGGCGTCTTGGCCATGTTGTCGGACAACTGGTATTCCGCATAATTACTGAATCCCATCAGCTGTGCCTTTTCCAGACGGAGCGCCAGTACCTGCTTCAGCACGTCCTTGTTGTCGTTCGCATTGCCCCGATTTCCCAAGCTGGTATAAGCCTGATAGATATTCTTTCTCAATTCGCGGTTCTGTGCATACTGCAACAACGGCGTACGGCTGGATTCCTGCAAAGTAAATACCCATTTTCCGTCCTTTCCGTGCGCTTTTGCTTCATGGGCAGCTCCTTCAATCACTGCTTCCGGCAGACCGGCCAAGTCTTCTTTCTTGTCGACCACCAGCAAATAATCATTGTTGTCGGCCAATACATGGTTACCGAATTCAATGGTCAGCGTAGACAGCTGTTTGTTGATTTCGCGCAGACGTTCCTGTTTCTGTGCATCCAAACCTGCGCCCGAACGGATAAATTCTTTGTAATACTTATCCAGCAGATAATGCTGCTCAGTAGTCAGCTTGATTTTGCCTGCTTCTTCCTGCGCATGTACAGAAGCCACTCGCTTATACAAATCCTGATTCAGGAAAATATTGTCACTGTGTTCCGACAACATCGGAGCGATTTTGGCTTCCAGTGCCATCAGTTCATCATTCGTATCAGCCTCGGTCAACGCAAAGAACACTCCACTCACCCGAGCCAAGATTTCCCCACTGTTGTCCAAAGCCACAATCGTATTTTCGAAAGTCGGAGCTTCGGCATTTTCCACAATAGCCTTGATTTCCTGATTTTGCTGTTCAATTCCTTTCAGGAAAGCCGGTTCATAGTGTTCCACCTTAATCCGGTCAAAATCCGGCGTGCCATAAGGCGTTTGAAATTCAGTCAGAAACGGATTGTCCGTATCAGCTGCCTGCTGTCCGCAGGCACATACCATACAACTCATAGCGGCTGCAAAAATTAAATTCTTCATCATATTGTTTTTATCAGGTTATAATTTCTCTACCAGGCACCACAGCGGATAATGGTCGGAAGCCGAAATGGAATTGTCCACCCGGCACTTCAGCGGTCGGAAGCCTTTGTTCACAAACATATGGTCAATGCGGAAATACAGGAAATTCCGGTTATACGAGAACCCCGGACCCCATCCAGCCGCACGATATGCATCGGTCAGTCCTCTTCCGATGGTACGATGCGCATACGAAATCGGCGAATCGTTGAAATCGCCGCACACCAGCAAGTATTTGGTGGCCTGTCGGACGATGGCCTGTGCCACAGAATCAGCCTGAGGGGCACGAATCACCGCTGCATCGGCCAGTTTCCGAATCAGATACTTTCCTCCCGTCTTGACTTTCTGCTCATCCGGCGATTTCAGCAAGCCTTCATACACCTCCTTGTCATGCGCATCCAGCTTGTTCGATTCCAAATGATTACATACCACCGTCAAGGTATCTGTTTCCATTTTTAACCGAAGAAGAAAACTTCCGTTGGTGCCGCTCTCATAAGGAATCCGATTGGCTGAAAGTATGGGAAAACGTGAAAGACATCCCATCCGGTTTCCATTTCCCACATCCAGACTCCGCACATAAGGATACATCGGAAAAGCTTCCTTCATCTGCTTCTCATCCCACCGGAATTCCTGCAAACACACCACATCGGCATCACTCTGCTGGATATAAGTTCGTATCGGATGCGACTCATCCTCCTCATCGCCCTGCATCCCCATTACATTGTAGGTCAAAAACTTCAGGACTTCTCCGTTTGCCGTCTCTTTCGCACCATGAAAAGGAGTATAAGTCATGATAGCCCCTCCACCCAATAACAGAAAGGCCAGTGGAATCCATACCAGTCGTCTGCGATAAAACAACCAGACAAATACAAATACCACTACGGCCAGCAACAGAAAAGGGAAAAACAGCCCCGCACACGACAGCACCGGATGTGCCACAGGCGACAAAGAAGGGCTATATGCACAGAACAAGAATCCCGCGCCGGCCACTATGTTACCGAACAGAAGTACTCCTTTTACGGTATGTCCCAGAATATTCATTTTTTACTTGCGTCAAATAAACTCTTTTTTTCTTCTTCCGTCAGACTGTTGTATCCCGACTTCCGCAACTTATCCAAAATCCGGTCGATTTCAGCTTCCCGTTCTTTCTTGCGGGCGTTATAATCATAGTCCGCCTGACGCCCTCCGTAGTGTACCTTCATTTTAGGCTTCCGCTTCACCGGATGTCCCAGCTGCAAACACCAGTCACACACTCCGTTTATCCATTTTGTAGCATCGTGTCCACGCTGCAAACCCACCGCAAATACCCATCCGGCCAGTGCCCCGCCCAAATGTGCGATGTGCCCACCAGCATTACCCGAGGTCATGAAGAGCAAATCGAGCACGACCATAAACAAAGCCACATATTTCAGCCGCACCGTGCCGATGAACAGAAACTGCACCGGATAATTCGGCTCGCGTACCCCCACCGCTACCACGATGGCCAGCACCGAAGCCGATGCCCCCAACAGGTAAGACGAATACACGGCATCCTGGAAATAAGGGAATACATTATAAGCTACCATGTACAGCACTCCTCCGCAGATACCTCCCAGGAAATACAATCCGCGCAGGTGTTTGGCCGAGAAAAACATCAGGAACAGACGTCCGAACCAGAATAGCCACAGCATGTTGAACAGAATATGCAACACACCCGCATGCATGAACATATACGTAATCAGCGACCAGGGCTGGCGGATAAACGCCTCTGTCCAGGCCGGCAGTTCCAGGAAATGCATCCACGGTGACGAAGGCACATTAAACAGGGTCAGAAAAATCTGTACCACCGTCACGACCAGAAACACCGCCACATTGAAGTACACCAACCGTACCGCAAGGTCGCCCTGCTGGAATTTCCGTTTCAAATCAGTAATAAATCCGTCCGTTGCCATTTTTCTTTCTCCAATAAATAATCAGTAGCAAGCCGAACAGCATACCACCCAAGTGTGCGAAATGCGCCACGTTGTCACCGCCTCCCAAGCCGAGCAACAGTTCCAGTACCGCATAGCCGATTACGAAATATTTTGCCTTAATCGGCATGGGAATAGGAAATACAAACATCTGGCTGTTGGGAAACAACATACCAAAAGCTAACAGAATACCATACACGGCTCCCGAAGCACCCACTGTGGTCAGCTGGTTCAGGAAAACATCCATCGGAATAATTCCTAATCCCGTATCGACTGAGGAATAATTCGACCACACCATCGCATATTCAATGTATTGCACCAGTTCCTGTATCAGTCCGGCCCCGATACCGCACACCAGGTAATACGTCAGGAAACGCTTAGGCCCCCACACTTGTTCCAATACCCGTCCGAACATCCATACCGCAAACATATTGAAGAAAATATGTGAGAAATTGGCATGCATGAACATATAAGTGACAAGCTGTACCAGATTAAAATCTGAAGCCAGGAAAAAGTGAAGTCCGAGCAAATTTTCTATATCCACTCCGTATTTCCGGGCCACAAACATACCCAGGAAACAGAGCACATTGATAATAAGCAGGTTTTTCGTTACTGTTGGAAGATTATTCATGTTGTTAAATCATTGATTCAGTTGCAAATGTACAATATAAATCTGGTTTGGGCGCATCCGCATGCTTAAAATTCATTGCATGCACCGACAGAGTCGCGCAGCACCAGCAGACTTTCCGGTCCCATATTAAAAAGCAAATCTATCACACTCAGGTTAGACAGGAAGCCCAGCTTCTGGTCGAACACCTGATAGTAAGGTTTCGGCACAAACGCTTTGTCCACCTCCCGGAAATCCCGTTTGGGGTGAATCCGTTCCCGGAAATCATCCGCCGTTTCCGGCTCCGTCACATAATCATCGGTCGGAATCAACCGAGGTTGCATATCAATCTGCTGACATACCCATTCACACAGTTCCAGGTTAAAATCGAACAGAAACTCATACTTCTGTTCAAAGAAACGGTGAAACTCGTCCGCATAATAATCGAAAAACGGGCTGTGCTTGTAAGCCGCCACAAAGGCGTTCCAATGCACGTGCCGCCAGTTCCCGTGGTCGGAAATGCGTATATCCTTCATCAGGCATTTCAGGTCATCCCCTTTTTCCGTCGGGATGGTCAGTGCCAACGGTCCGTCGGCCGATGCAATCACACAACGGTTCCGGTACGTCTGCTTCATGTAGTGATCATACCGTTCCACATACACCTCAGGATAAGCAAAAAGTTTGGTATAATATTCCACGGGCGCCAGATAGGCCGACCCTAAAATCACTTCCTTCTTCATTCTTTCTTTTTTAGTCATTGCACCCGCTGTCCGAAACGTCCCGACCGTGAAGAATACCAGATCAGCCAGGCCTTCCCTACCAGATGGTCTTCCGGCACCAGTCCGAACAAACGGGAGTCAAGAATATTCACCGGATCGTTCGAAGCCACCCAATAGTAATCCTTGCGGAAAGTATAGGTATCTACGGGCTTTCCCTTTACGTACAGCGTATCGTGACGCACCTCTGCCGGCTCGTGCTCATGTGCTACAATCGTGTTGCACAGCAACGTCACATTCCACGGATAGACCTTCACCGGTACTCCCTTGGCCGGAATCACATACGGATGCGCCTCCGTACGGTTCTTCTCGTCCAGTGGAATCAGCGGAATCCGCCCTTCCAGTTTCTGCGAAAGCAAATAATATTCATACTGACTGAAACTCCGGATATATCCCCCGTCGGAAGTATATCCCACCAGCGTATTGCCTTCAATGCCCAACACTGAAAGTACCGTCAGCATCAGGTCCTCTGTCGAAACCGGATACGCATAAAGCGATTTGGCATCCGGGCTCAACACCTTTCCGCCTACATTATTTAAATCAGCGTCCAGCATCAGCGTATCGCCTGGCGTACCGATACAACGGCTGATAAACAATTCCCGCCATTCGATTCCCTTCTTCGGATTCTGGGGATGCGGATTGTTGAACAAGATAATATCCCCTTTCTTTGCCCGGGAAGCCGCCAGCCGGTGATAGCCGAAGAGCGAACAGAAAGGCAGACGCAACCCGTAGCTCCACTTGCTGACCAGAATCCGTTCCCCCTGATAAAGCGAGTTCTCCATGCCGGAAGAAGGAATCACACAAGTCGTCACAAGCAGCGTCCGCACCAGCCAGACGGCCAATACCGCCAGACCAGCAGCTTTCAACCACCACCATCCGGACTTTCCTTTACTCATACATCATTTGATGGAATCTACAAACTTGAACAGACGGCTCCAGCGTATCTTTCCGTTAAACCATCCGCGGTCCTGATCCAGTGACAGCCAGATAAAAATCGGCTTACCCACGATATGATCTTCCGGCACAAAGCCCCAGAAGCGGGAGTCGGCCGAGTTGTGACGGTTGTCTCCCATCATCCAGTAATAATCCATCTTAAAGGTATATTTCGTCGTTTCCTGCCCGTTGATGTAAATCTTTCCGTCTTTCACTTCCAGGCGGTTGCCTTCGTAATTCCGGATCGGACGTTCATAAATCGGCAGGTTGTCCAAAGTCAAATCTACGGTAGCCCCTTTCTTCGGAATCCATATCGGTCCGTAGTTGTCCACCGTCCAGCCCGTCAGCTTATTGTCGGGATACAGACCACCCGCATCGTCATCCGGTGCATTCTCAATGGAAGTCACCAAATCCTTCCGTGCCAACAGGGCTGCTTTTGCCTTCTCGGTCAGCGGCATGTTGTACATGGATTCTTCCGTGTAATAAGCCATCAAGTCCTCCTGACTGATACCCAATTCATGGCATAAATCTTCCGGCAGCATGCCTTTGGTGTGTACCAGATAACGATACTGCACGTTGTCCGGTTCCTTGTTCGGCTTGCCATCCAGGTAGATAATCCGGTTCTTGATTTGCAATGTCTGGCCCGGCAATCCTACGCAGCGTTTCACGTAATTCTCCCGGCGGTCTACCGGACGCGTAATCACCTTGCCGTACAGCTGTGGGTTCTCATCGATATACTTGCGGCCCACCGTATAATAATAATCGTACACTTCACGCTGCTGTTCCACGTTCAGGCTGGCCAAGTCGATGGGCTGCGAAAGCTGCTTGCCGATGGCATAGCTCATGCGGTAAATGTCTTCTGCCGGATTACCGGTAGCCACTGTATCACCCGCCGGGAAGTTGAACACCACGATGTCGTTCAGTTGCACTTTTCCCAGTCCGGACACCCGCTTGTAGTCCCATTTCGGCCATTCCAGGTACGACTTGCAGTTGAATACCGGCAACGTATGCTGCGTCAGCGGCATGTGAAGCGGGGTCTGCGGAATACGGGCTCCATAACTCATCTTGCTCACAAACAGGTAGTCGCCCACCAGCAACGATTTCTCCAGTGAAGACGAAGGAATCACGTAATTCTGGAAGAAATACAGGTTGACGAAATAAACCGCCACCAACGCGAACACGATGGCATCCACCCAACCCATCACCGTCAGCACGGTCTTGTTGGTCGACTTCTTCCACCATGTCCAAGGAATCTTCTTGGAGATATAAGCATCAAAAATGAACGGAACCACAATCAGTCCCAGCCAGCTTTTCAACCAAATCAGGAAAATCAGGTAAAGCACCAGCACTATGCCGAACTTTATCCATTGCTTACGTGAGGCTTGTATCATACTCAAAACTGAAATAAATCATTCATACCCAAGAAACCGGTGTGTCCGGCTGTATATTCCGCTGCCAGTACAGCGCCCAAGGCAAATCCCTTGCGGTTCTTCGCATCGTGTGTAATCACGATGGAATCGGCTTCCGACTCGTACTTGATGGTGTGGATACCCGGCACTTCCCCTTCGCGGATGGCACTTACCGGCAATTCATCCGGCGCACAGTCGGTCGTTCCCGTCACGGTTCCATCGGGAGCCGTCAGCGTACCCATCACCCATTTGTGCTTGCGGTCCAGGTTTTCCAGAATCCCTTCCGCCAGCGTGATAGCCGTACCACTCGGCGCATCCAACTTGTGTACGTGATGCGTTTCCACCATCGACACGTCATAATTCGGGAACTGGTTCATGATTTTGGCCAGATACTTGTTGACTGCCGAGAAAATGGCCACTCCCAGGCTGAAGTTGGACGACCAGAACAAAGTTTTTCCTTCTTCCTGACACAGGCGACGCATTTCCTCCCCGTGTTCAGCCATCCATCCGGTACTGCCTGAAACCACCTTCACGCCCTGCTTGAACGCCTCCAGACAGTTGCCGTAAGCCACTGAAGGAGCCGTAAATTCAATGGCCACATCGGCCGAGCGGAAAGCCTCCGAAGCAAAATCTTCCCGATTATTTATATCAATGATACTCACAATTTCATGACCTCTGGAAAGGGCAATTTTTTCAATTTCCTTTCCCATCTTTCCATATCCAATTAATGCAATTTTCATAATTCTGATGATAATTTTATTCGCAAAGATAGTGTTTTTCAGTATTAATCATTACATTTACCCAACATTTACAGCTCGTTAACATGGAACATCTACTCCAATTTGTATGGAAACACAAGCTTTTTCCGCTCACCCCGCTGCATACTACCCAAGGGCAAACCATCGAAGTCATCGACCCCGGACTTCCCAATACGGACGCCGGTCCGGACTTCTTCAACGCGAAAATCAAGATAGACGGCATCCTCTGGGTGGGCAATGTGGAAATCCACGTACATGCCTCCGACTGGAAACGCCATCACCACCACCTGGACCGTGCCTACGACTCCGTGATTCTCCACGTGGCTTCCGACATCGATGCCGAGACCTTCCGCACGGATGGCGAACCCATCCCTCAAATGGAACTGCACTACCCGCCCTACCTGTTGGAAAACTACCGCGAACTGATTGAAACCAGTCACTATCCGGCCTGCTACCGCCTCATCCCCCAACTGCCCAAACTCCTGCTCCACAGCTGGCTCTCCAGCTTGCAGACGGAACGTTTCGAACAGAAGACAAAGCGTATCCAGGCCCAGCTCACCCAAAGCAAAGGCAACTGGGAACAGGCCTTCTTTCTCACCCTGGCCCGCAACTTCGGTTTCGGCACCAACAGCGATGCTTTCGAACAATGGGCCCAGACCATTCCCTTACAGGCGGTCAACAAACACCGTGACAACCTTTTCCAGATAGAAGCGATTTTCTTCGGACAAGCCGGCCTGCTACAGGAGCTCCCTTCCGACGACTATTCTGCCCAGCTTACCAAGGAATATGCTTACCTGGCCCACAAATTCGAACTGCATCCTTCCGAACACCTTCGCTGGAAGATGCTCCGCATGCGTCCGGGCAATTTCCCGCACGTGCGCATCGCCCAACTGGCCAACCTCTATCACCATTCCCAGGGAATGCTTTCCCAGCTCCTGTCAGTTCCTACCGTAAAAGAACTGCGCGACCTGTTGCGGGGAGGTACCTCTCTCTACTGGCTCACTCACTACGTGTTCGGCGAACCGTCGCCCGCCCGTCCGAAAACTCTCAGCGACGCTTCCATCGACCTGCTGATTATCAACACCGTGGTGCCTTTTCTTTATGCCTATGGCAAGCACAAAGGTGAAGAACGGCTCATTGAACGGGCCAGCAACCTGCTGGAACAACTGAAACCGGAAAACAATTACATCATCCGCCTGTGGAAAGAATGCGGCCTCTCCGCCGCCCATGCCGGCGACAGCCAAGCTCTTATCCAGCTCAAGAAGAACTACTGCGACCCGAAGAAATGCCTGTTCTGCCGCATCGGGTATGAATATTTCAAGAAAAAAGAGATTTGAACTGCATCACCGCAACGCCTCTTCCACTGCCCGCAGATACCCGTCCAGGCGATTGCTCTTCAAGATAGCCTTCCGCTGTTTCTTGTCCAGCTCCGGCAACAGGTACTCCCAGCAGGTCTTCAGCTTGGCCAGCAGCTGCGCCTCTCCGCCCTCTATCACCCGATGATAATACAGATACATCTGCCGGTGCATCTGCGCTACCCGTGCCTTCAATTCGCCCTCCGACAGTTCTCCTTCCCGGAAAGCCAGTGCCAGCGATGGATTGGCCAACAAGCCTCTTCCTAACATCACCCCTTTCAGTCGGGGAAAGGCTTCCAACACCTCCCGGATATCGGCTACCGTCTGCAAATCGCCATTATAGACCAGCGGCAACTCACAAGCCTCATAGAACGCCCGGAACGCCTCCCGGTCGACCGTTCCCTTGTACTGCTGTTTTCCGATACGTGGATGCAGTGTGACCTGCGTCACACACGAACCGTTGAGCAACGGCACTAGCGCTCTCCATTCGTCGGGTTCCTGTCCTCCTAATCTCATCTTGACCGAAAAACGTATCTCCGGAAAGGTTTTCATCGTCTCCAACAAAGTCGCCACTTTCTCCGGGGAAGACAAGATACCCGCTCCTTTTCCACGGCGGACAATCAGCGGAAACGGGCAGCCCATGTTCACATCCAGCTCCCGATAGCCCACTCCTGCCAGAAAATCCGTCAGCTGTCTCAACTCCTCCGGCTCCGAGGCAATTACTTGGGGAATCAGCCGAGGCACCGTATTCTCGTCGGGCGACACGTCACGCCTGTCCTTGTTGCGGATAACTCCCTTTTCCAACCGCACAAAAGGTGTGTAATAAGCCTCCACCCCTCCAAAGCACTGCGCATGGGCATTGCGCCACGCCGCTTCCGTAAAGCCCTGCAAAGGGGCCGCATAAATTACCGGTACATTCTCTTTCATATTCCGCAAATATAGGAATAATTCCGTATCTTTGTAAAAATACATAAATCCCACGCACATGGAGAATTACATCTTTGAACTGAAAATGAAGGTCCGCGACTATGAATGCGACCTGCAGGGAATCGTCAACAATGCCAATTACCAGCACTATATCGAGCACACCCGCCACGAGTTTCTCTCCTCCGTCGGTGTCAGCTTCGCCCAGCTTCACCAGCAGGGCATCGACCCCGTGGTAGCCCGTCTGAACATGGCTTTCAAAACCCCGCTGACCAGCGGCGACGAGTTCATCTCCCGTCTGGCACTCCGCAAGGAAGGCATCAAATACGTCTTTGTACAGGACATCTACCGCCTGCCCGACCTGAAACCCGTCATCAAATCGACCGTAGAAACCGTGTGCGTAGTCAACGGACGCCTGAGCGACAGCGCCTTCTTCAATGAAATCTTTGCTCCCTACCTGAACCAATGAACGAAAAAGAACTCCTCTGCCGCATGGCCCTTCCCCTTCTGCCTGGCATCGGTCTGGTAGGAGCCCGCCACCTGATTCAGGCTGCCGGAAGTGCGGCCATGCTTTTCGAACACGCCCGCGAGCTGCCGGCCCTTCTTCCCGGAGTCACTCCGAAAGTGGCCACCGCCTTTCAGCACACGGAAGTATTCCGCCTGTGCGAAGCCGAGCTCTCGTTTGCCCAGAAGCACCAGATTCAGTGCCTGACCGAAGACGACGAAGCCTACCCTTCCCGCCTCCGCGAATGTCCCGATGCCCCGCTCGTATTGTTCTACAAAGGCTCGGCCAACCTGAACAGCCGGCACATCCTGAGCATCGTAGGTACACGCAATGCCACCGACTACGGCAAATCCCTCTGCCAGCGTTTCATGCAGGAACTCAGCGCCCTGATTCCCGACGTGCTGATAGTAAGCGGGCTGGCTTACGGCATCGACATCCATGCCCACCGTGAAGCACTGACCCACGGATTCGACACGGTGGGCGTACTGGCTCACGGCCTGGACCGCATCTACCCAGCCGTACACCGCCGCACCGCCACCGAGATGCTGACACAGGGCGGACTGCTCACCGAGTTCATGAGCGGCACCAACCCCGACCGGCAAAACTTCGTGAAGCGAAACCGCATCATAGCCGGCATCAGCGACGCCACCCTCGTGGTAGAGTCCGGCCCCAAAGGAGGTTCCCTCATTACCGCCGAGATAGCCGAAAGCTACCAGCGCGACTGCTTCGCCTTTCCGGGCCGCGTAGGCGACACCTACTCCACCGGCTGCAACCTGCTGATACAAAAAAACCGCGCTGCCTTGATACAGAGCGCGGAAGATGTGGTAAAAGCCATGAACTGGGACTATGTGCCCGTTTCCCCTCAGGTAGTCCAGCGCCAGCTGTTTCCAGAACTGACACCCGAAGAAGAACAAGTCATCACCCATTTACAGAAGCATCCCGACGGGATACAAATCAATACGTTGGTAGTAGAAAGCAACATCGCCATCAACCGCATGACCAGCCTGCTGTTCAACTTAGAGATGAAAGGCGTGGTCCGTGCACTGGCAGGAGGAGTCTACAAGCTGGCCTGAACCTACAGAGCCGCAATCTCCTCCTTATCATAATCCGCGCGAATCCAGCCTGCACCGATTTCCAGCCCCAGGTTCCAGTGTTTGGACAGCACGAACTGATAACCGTAGCCGATACCGGCACCGTACATATTACCCTGATAGCGGTAATCTTTAAAAGAAGGGAAAATACCCAGATCCATATTGGCCACATTAAACTGGCCACCCAACGCATGAAGGGCCAGGAAATGACCGTTAAAAACTTCACAGAACCAGTAACGTGCCTCCGGCTGCACCAGCCAGTGCTTCATCTTGCGGTCATCACCTAATTTAAAAGGATTGTAATTACCCGACAGATCAATTGTCCACTTCGGAGCCACGCGAAACTCTGCACCGAGATTGAGCGTAGTGGTCACATCGTAAAGCAGGTTTGTCTTCACGGCTATTTTCTGGGCAGAAACCGATATACAGACAAACAGAAACAATATCCATACCAGTGTCTTCTTCATAATACTATTTCTTTTATCTTTGCATTATTTGCTTGTTTTCGAACAAAATTATTTATAACAAAAAAAATGCAAGGATAAACCCTTCTCAATTTGTCAAAGAAATTCCCAGTTTGTCAATGGAATTCCCGATTTGTCAGGGAATAATAATATAGAAAATGGTTCAATCCCCCTTAAACATACCTAAAACGCTATTTAGGGTCATTATTAATGCTGACAAATAAAGATAAAAATAATTTAAGGTTAACTATTGGAAGGAAGGACATTCAGGTGAGTGAAAGTCTATAGCATAATAAAAAATTTCACCTACACTTCTCTTAGTGAATATTTACATCGAGAAATGTAGGTGAAATATAGCATCAATAATTGGCAGGATTCAAATCAATACGAAATGCACGAATTCTACACGATTCAGTACGCTCTTTATAACCTCTTGCTTGCTCTCCATTACTTTCTTTGTAACTACCATTACTTTCTGCATAACTACCATCCGCATTAACACCTGTAGCGCGAGCATGTGTTGCATCTTGAGTAACAGAACCCCAGCTATTTATAGCCCCTGCCGACACAGACCAATAAAGTTCACTTTGGAATTCCGGATATGTAAAGTACTCTTGCGTCAAGGCATCTTCCATCTGACGTATACCTGGGAGAAACCATTTAAGTGAATAATTTCCATTCTTTTGATACCATCTATCAAAGATCAAGCCCCCACGAAAAGCTATTGGACTTGGTATATATCCTTCACTATTTCTTTTATTTTTATTATAACAATATTCAAAAGCTGAAGTTGGCTTATCATTCAAAGTCATTGTATGGTGACCGGTCAATTGCACCATAAAATCAGTATACTCCAAACCTTCATAATAAACCCTTTCCGGATCAGCCAGAACTCCACCTGATTCTGAAGTATATAGAGAAGGAATATTAGTGCTTGTATAATCAGTAGTTGTAAGACCTGCATCAGTCCATGGCAAGCCTGCATAAATTTGATTTGTAACAAACTCATCCAATGGGTCATAGTGATCAAGATACTCCTCAAACTGTTCCATATATATAGTTTGGCGTTCTCCTGTTTTATTTCCATTACCATCTCTATTATACACTTTTATAGGTAATAAATGCACTTGATAAAGCGTTATATAGCGACGATACTTCTCTACTCCATTTTCTTTATAGATGAGAGTCACAATCGCACTTCTATCCTGTGAATCCGATAAATTTTCATCCAAATAAAAATAAATTCGGTCACGACTATTCAGAATTGTAGCCTTTGTCTTAAGAGGTGATTCACCCTTCTTGAAAAGACCAGTAGTAAAATATTTACGCTTCCCATGACCAGCTGTATAATTTGCTCCAGCAACGATATGTGTATTCTCACTCAATCCCTCACTGGTGAGAGTTCCGTCTTTCATATCTTGAGCGGAAACACGTTCCATACGTACCCAATTAGGTACAACAGCAGGTTCTTCACCCTCTTTTACTTCACCCAAAATAACCTCCATCGTAGGATTTAATGCATCTGCAAAGAGATAAACATCCATCGGTGTAATGCAGAAGTGAGCATCATGATTACGCTCCCGCAACATTGCAATATAATATTTATTGCTCGTTTCATCTTCAGTAATATTAACACGGGCATCAAATGTAATATGATCCGGATTAGTACCAGCCTGAGTTAATCCTTTTATGGTAATATTATTTTTATATTGATGATTGCTCTTCACTTCGAAATTGGATGTAAAATCCGATCCAAGATAAAGTGTATAACGCACCTCATAAGTTGCTCCTCCAGTACCAGTTTCATTATAAGTAGAATATGATCCATGTAACTCTACCGCAACTGCATCTTTATTCGCTAAATAAGGTTTATAATGTTGTTTCTGATAATCTTGTAATCCCTTAGGATAAAGAGCTGCCTCTAGTTGTTCCTGAGTGACATCGCCTCCTGTAGGAGGAGTCGATTGCCAAGATTCTCCCTCATCTTCCTTCCATTCAGCCTTCTGTCTATTTTCAAACATATAGAACGAAAGACTAATTTGACCACTACGATTATGAATAATAGTTTGTTGAGGCGTAGTAATGGTTTCCTTCCATTCTTCCTTAAAAGTAGTTTCTGCAAAATCAACTTCTTCATTTTCTGTTCGAAGACCAGAACTAAAAGCTACCTGATTAGGAATATTCGATACAGTCCAGTCCATCATTCGAAAGGCTGGATAAGCAGCATTAATTATCGCATTAGGAGAATCTATTTGCACAGTTACATCAATACGCGCCATTAAGGCAGTCAGCTGTATCGTACGTTCACCTTCATTTGACTCTGAAGTCAAATCAAGTGTGGTTTTTCCTACCATTGGTATCCCATATTCAGGAATACCCAAAGAAATTGGGTTTTTGGGTTTATAAATCAGATTCTCCAAATCACTCATATTCGCAATCTGCTTTGGGCGACCATCCTCTCCTAATTCACGAAACAAATCAGGTTCTACATTAGCAACTACAAAAACTGTCGCATTTTTAGCATCTGATTGGGTAGTAAATTTACTATTATCCAACTTCAATGTAGTTACACCTTCACCTGGAACATAATATCCTCCTTCTTTAGGGGCATTTTCATAACCAGTCAGGTATCCACCCGTCAAATAACTTCCATCAGAAGCAAAGAAAAAGATATAAAGCTGATTAATACGCTTTTCATCATCGTCTTTGATATCGGCACGGGTAGAAACATTATATTTTTGCATTGGGTCACTGATAAAGCTCAGTGTTACACCTCCTTCTCCACTTGTAGAGGAAGTAAATAAATTATCATCTTGTAAACAAGAAGTGAGTAACAATACGACAACCAACAGCAGGTTGCGAATAATATGTGTATATAGAGTTCTCATAAATTTGATGAATTAGTTTATTCAAAAGTAATGTCACTGTCCGAACCGTCTTCCCATGATTCACTATTATCCACGACGAATTGTAATACAAAAGCATCCCCAACGAAGTTAAGCTGAGTAATATATTTAACTCCTGCTTGTGGAATAAATGTACCCGGACGATATATAACCTTTTCAACCGGACCACTAGCACCAAAGGTATAATTTATTCTAATCGCCACATCCTCTCCAAAAGGAATACCTGCACCTGAAACAAGCATTATATGCTCTCCTCCTATTGGACTCGGGGACTGCATTACAGTCTGTCCTTGCCCTGCATCAGGAGCAGGCAATTCCAGATCACTCTTTAAAATAGAATAATATCCAGAATACCGGTCTGGCAACATTGACCAGGAAACTGTTGAACCAGTAAAATCTATAGCAACCTTTTTATAAAAGGTACCTTCCAATTTAAGACTATGAATAGTAAGATCAAAATCACTAAAATTGTTTATCTCTACTCCCAAAGCTGTCAATACATGTCTAAAATTAAAACGAACATTTCCTTCATTTTTAGTATGGTCATATAATACAGACAACATTGCGTCAGGAGTAATGCTATGATTGAGTTCATTGTTCAATCTAAGATTCTCTCTCTCCTCTGTTGTCGTTCCTGCTCCTTGTTGGGGCATAGTAAAAGTCAACATTGGAGCACCAGCTGTAGCTTTATCAGCAGGCTTATCTATAACAAAAGGCTGTTCACCATTCTTATAATTACCATTGACTGCTTCATAAGGATAATAGGCTATAAACGAGTATTTGTAATTATCCGCATCAGCTGTAACATTTTCATTAAATTCATTATTTGTGTCATGTTCCTGCCGATACCAATATTTAGGGTTATTTATCGTATTCTCGCCTTCGTAATTATAAATACAGCCATTACTTTGTACGGTCACTTTCTGCTTATAGAACACATCTGGCGGACATTGTGCTTTCTTCAACTCCCATCGAGACGACGCTGAGTTATAACTAGATGTATTAGTACCCACAGTATAAGGTACGCAATAACCCAGCACACCAAATGCATCTCCTGGACTAAGAGCATCTTTAAGCGTACTGCGTGAATCTGTTTCTACAGTCAACAAGGGTTGATCAAATAGAATAGGAACTGCCTCATTAGCTGATTCAATATATTCGCTCCGCTCACAAGCAGTACATCCCAGCAAAAAAGCAACAGTATAGAAGGTTTGATAGATAAATAGTTTTTTCATTTTGTTGTTCAGTTAAAGTTCTGGTTTTAATCCACGATTGTAATTCCTCCTACAGCTTCATCCCAGGCTGTAACAGTAGGGGTATCAAATATAATACGGTCGTCTGCCGAAACAGAGAAAACATATTGGTAACTACGACCAGCCTCCCACTGCGATACAGACAAAGTAAAAAGTTGCACCTTTGCATGTTGAGTAGTAAGTCCTCCATCTCTCGAGTAAGTTACCTCAAAATAATATTCATTTTCAAGATCCTGTGGAAAAGGTAACACTTCAAGCAAATTTACTCCTTCTGCCGTAAGCGGCAACTTTGACTCCATCTTTGCAAGAGGTTTATCCGACGTGGTGGGTGAACCAGTCACAGTCCATGCATTAGAAGAAGAGTTTGAATAACTTGCCGTTTTATTCATACCATAGATTTTGGCAGAGAGAACTTCAGGCTGAAAACCTTCTATACCAATAGAACTTGGCGATATCTTTCCTACAAACGATACTTTTGCCAACAAGTGTTTGAATAACATAGATACCTGAGTAGGGGAATCTCCAGACATTTTGTCACTCTTTGCTGTCATCAGGTCGTTTGCGTTGGAACAATCAAAATTATCGATTGCAATCACACCAGATTGAGAAACTGAAACACTTTTACTAATATCTGCAGGATATACCCCATAAAAAATATAGTTCCAGCCCGGAAACCAATACCTCACATCATCATAATTCCAGTTACCCTCTGTATCCTTAGTAACAGCCTGACCATCGAAAACATCGGCTGTTTGGATATCTTTTGTCATATATCCCCATACTGCAAATGCACTACCATTCGGAAAGCCTTCAGATCCTATAGCAGCTCTACTTGATGATGTTTCTTCAGCATTGAATTGTATCTTAAGTGCATCTGTACTATCTGCAACCTCCTCTTTTGCGCAGCCACTTAGCACCAAAGGTGTAATCAATGCAATTATTAATGAAAACTTTTTCATGGTTCTTTTCTGTTTTATCTTTATTGGTGAGTGTAAGGGGAACATTCAACCCCTTACACCCTAAAATATTCTTCTTGCGGGTACTTATTTTAGAGAAACTTTAAACTCTATCGGATAAGAACCCTGAATTATTATATTATGAAGCATTAAGGCTCAACAGTTGCAGCTGGAAGATCGAGATCCTGATCATCAGAAGAAGGAGTCCAATCGTTGACTGATTTAACTGTAAACGTAATAGGATTCAGACTCGGATTATCAGGACCACCAATATTTTTAGCAGTCAATTCAGCTGTAAAGTTATAGCTATAGCCAAGTTGAAGTTCTACATTTTCAATTTTGGCAGAGTGATTAAATGTTCCTACAGATGTTGTACCCTGAATTAATTCAGCAGCGAACGTTACAGTATAAGATGTTGTTGCAGGAGTAGGAATCATCAACTTTTCATAATAGGTTCCATTTGTACTACCATTTGCAATTGCATCAGCTTTATCATCTTCATCATCAGCTACGGCATTACCAAAAGTTAATTCCAAGTTACCCTGCTGACTACTCCATGCATTAGCAGCTTCACGTTCTCCTGATACAGTCAGTGTACCACTTGACATAGCATCAGCTATCTTTACGTCTGTTACTTTAACGCTATATCCTTCACCAACAGAATTCTTGAAAGAGAATTTCACTTTTGACAGCTGGTGATTGAATTCCATTTCTACAGCAGTATTATATTCATCAGAATTAACTGGTACGGCAGCAGGAGCAGCATGCAGTAAATCTTTTTGAGCATCATTAGTATTGGTAAATTGAACAGTCATTCCTACTTTTTTATTAGTTGCCCCTGTTATTGCTTCACCTGATACAGTTGCTGCACCTGATGGAGCAATTGCACCAAAAGTATAGGTATTACCATTTACCCAATACTGTGGATTATCATAAGTCCATCCAGCATCCTTCTTAAACACCTTTACTCCATCAAAAATCCGAGAACTTTCAGATGATGTGTTCGTAACAAAACCATAGACATCAAAATCATTCAGATTTGCCTTTGTTAAGCTTGGATCAACGCTACGAGTACTATTGTTCACAAATGCATTATCAAAGCTAATAGCACGGCTATCAGCCACATTCAGTACTTCTTCGTTTGTACAGCTTGCGAGTGCCATTGCAGCTACACCAAGCATTAAAAAACTCTTTTTCATACTCTAATAAGTTTTAATTAAACAATCTATCTTTTTATTATTTCTCATCATTCATTATCAGTTGATTGGAAGCGGAACCTCTATTTCATCTTCCCAACCGTCCACATCCGGATCGAAAGCACCGGAACCTTCCTGACCGTCTTCGTCGGAAATCACGATGTCATCGAACACCAAGATTCCTCCACGTGGCTGCAAGCGCATGGCTCTGCTCACGTCACGGTCAAAAGAAAGGCGCTTTCCGTTTTTCAACAGCACTTCTAAGTTGAGCGTAAAAGACATCGTCTCCTTATCCGCAGTAAATTCGTTCGTTTTATAGGCAAAGTTCGGTACCCCGAAACAGGTTACATCTGCCGTACATCCCTTTTCATCCACCTTACAGTCGAAAAGCAACGTGGCTGCTGCCCCATCGGTATGACCGTCGGTCAGGTAAACCTTCTCAGCCATTCCGGCCAATGCTCCTTTGGCCTGCGCCACGTACTGCAATCCTGAAGTGATGCGATAACGTATCAGGTAGGTATACGTACGGGGATACATGGTCACAGGAAGTCCGTCGGGCGTTAGTGATTTCTCGGCATCGTACGACGGAACGTATGATGCATAAAGGTCGTCGGGCGTGGTAATGGTACGTTCGTTCTGATGAGGTTCCGGAGCACGATAACCGGCACGCGTACGCGTACGGGTACTTGCAGTGGCAGAAGCCGAATTGTCTGTTCCGTCGAAAAGGATGTACTCCGTATCGTTGTTGTAGAACAAGATAGAGTGCGTTCCTTCTTTCATGGATATGATACCTCCATCATTGTCCAGATTCGAAGTGGAAGGTGCCGCATCTTCATTGTATACGACAGAACGTATACCATCGGCTATGTCTGGAATGAATTCCTCATAGTCGCGTGCCCAGCCATTTTCTTCCCAGATGGTTTTCCAGTCCAGCTGAATTTCACCTCCGGTGTACGGGTGTTCCCATTCCTGCATCCAGTCAGGCTGTACTTCAGCCTTCACCGCAAGAGCATGTTCGTCGTGATTATAGCATAAGTCCTTACGACATCCGCTGAGCGATGCCAGCAGGAGCATTGCAACAGTCCATTGTTTCATCATTTGTTTCCTCCTTTCTCCGTCCAGCGGCCGATGTTCCATACAAAAGCAAATTTCAGTTTCAGCGGACCTACATAGTTGGTACGGTTGGTCTGCTGGTACACATAGTGTCCATCCAGCGGAAGATATTCTTCGTATTTGGTGGTCATGAATCCTACTCCGATACCGGCTTCAAATGCAAAATACTTACCGATGGGGAACATATAACCGTAGCTTGCTCCCACCATGCCGCCGGTACCCCGGTAACCGGTATTTCCATTCTCCAGGTCATACCAGCCTCCGCCACCGAACAGACCTACATAATGGCCACGGCGACTGCCCTGCGGCTTGAACCAGTAACGGGCTTCCGGAATGATGGTAGCCAGCTGATAATACTTGTGCTTGCCGTCATTGTGCCACCAGGCCATATTGCCTTCTACGGCAGCCGACCAACGCTCATTGAAACGGTATTCTATCTCTAATGAAGGCATAAGCAGCACATCGTAAATCAGGTTCGACTTGATGTACCAGGGCGTAGAGGTGTACACACGTTCCGGTACGGCTTTTGCAGCAGCTAAGCTGTCTGCTATCCGCTGGCGACGCAATTCTTCTGCCTGACGCAGGCTGTCAAGCCGCATCTGTTCCAGGCGGGCTGCCTCAAGGGCTGCCAGACTGTCGGCACGCAGTCTTTCCAGACTGTCACGGCGTGCCTGGAGGGCTCTTTCCTTGGCCAGCGGGTCATAACCTTCGGCATAACGGATTCCCATCAAGGCCACCACATCGCGTATGCCCTGATAAGAACGGGAGCTGTTCCGGGTGCGGTAATACTCCTCTTTCATACCATAATGGGTGATGAACCACGACTTTACCTGATTGGTACGGTTCTTGGCTGCCTGCAGATTTTCTTTCTGGCTGCCATAAGAGCCGCAGAAACCCTGAATAAAGATCCAGGCATTACCCGACGTAATTTCCTCACGATGACGTTCGATTAACTGTTCAGCAGCAATAATGGACTTGTCATTACCCTTAAACGGGGAATAGAACATCAGCTTTCCGGGTACAAAACGGAAAAGAATGACTGAATCCTGCTGTTCATTGGTTTCTTGCAAAAAGAGTGATTCGGCCTTTACGCTCGAACCCCAAAAACAAGAACTTACACACAATAGTAGATAAAAATATAGTTTACGCATAAATAATGTTTTTCAATTCTTAGATAAAAACATACATAGAAAAACAAAGACAATACCAAACTTTTCTCTTCACAATTGTTTTTACCACCTTTACATATTTTTATTTTTATTTCCGTGCAAAATTAAATATTTGATTAGAAGTTGCAAAAATATACAGCTTCCTAATTAATCAGAAAACTTCCCATTTTGTCAGAAATCCCATTCAAAAGGCATTCTGAAGGAAATTTTAAGAAAAAAAATTCAGGATTACCTTAACACAGTCTTTCGGAAACTGTTGCGACTGATGCCATACTTATCTTTAAACAAACGATAAAAAGTAGACAGGCTGGGCAGCGCACTCTCCGTTGCCACCTTGCTGATGGGCCAGTCCGGATGGTTGCGGAACAAGCTGACTGAATATTCCAGACGAAGCTCATTCAAATACACGCTCAGATTTCCTCCCGAAGTAAACAGCTTCAGGATGGCAGCAAAACGGTTTCGGTCTACTCCCATCAGATGTGCATAATCATCGCGCGTCAACTTATAATTCAAATAGAGTTTCTGCTCCTTTACCTGCTGGTCGAACTTCAGAAACAGGCTTTCATTTTCAGGAAGGGTCGCGCCGGATGTGTCTGTATCAGTATCGCCCTCGGCAGCTGTATCCACTTCTTGCGGAAGTTTCTTTTCACCGGCATCTGCTGTCATTTCCAACTGCGGGAAGGAGTATTTAGGCATCAGTTTATTGCGTTGGTCATCCAGCTCTAAAATCAGTTCAGTCATCTTGCGGTTCTTTCTTTTGATAACGCTCAGCGCTCGCCAAAGTCCGCCAAAAAGCAGCAGCAAAAACGCCATAATGCCCACCAGTCCGATAATAATACGATGTTGCATCTGCACCCGGTAAGCGGCTTTCTCCAGTTCGTACTCACGCGATACAGCATCTGTCACGTCTGTAAGGTCGAAAATCTGGTTACGCTCCATGTTTACACGCATCTTGTTACGGATGTCATACGCCTGCATCATGGCGTTATATGCATCGCTGTACTTGCCTAATGCGCTGTAGGCTTTTCCACTCTGATAAAGCGTGCGGAGATAAATGACGTTCAGTGAGTCGCTCGCATCCAACTCGGAAAAATAGGCCTTGCTATGCACCAATACGGAATGGTAATCGCCACTCTCCAGCAAGAAATCGTTTATCTCAAGCTGTCCCATTGAGGTAGTTGAAAAGACAGTAGAGTAAAACATATCGGCATATTTCTTTGCCATTTGCGGCTTCTTTACCTGATAAGACAAATAGGCCATCTTACTATAGAAAAAGCCTTTGTGACGATCGAGCACATGAACATCTACATCGGTCCGCGATTCGAGGGAACGCAGTAACCTTTCACGCTGCAAGCCCACCTCCCAAGCTTTCTGAGGCTTCCTATCGCTGATATAATAGCCCATGAGGTAACCCATGCAATGTGACAACAGAAACTTCGCCTCAGCGTTGGATATGTCCGAAAGTAGGGAAACGGCCTCCTGAAGGCATTCATAGCTTTTATTCAGTACGCCCATGTTACGGTATAGCCCGCCTTCCATTTGCAGCATATTGGCCCTTAAAAGCTGGTCATTGGCCTTCTCTGCGTATTCCTTACCCTTTGTAATCATGTCGGCCGCCTCGGCAAGCTGGAAGGAGGCGACCGAAGATTCGGCCAAAAGCATATAAGTGTATGAAGTAAGCACGGAATCGCGCTGTATTTCCGGATTGTTCAATGCGTGGGTAGCATAGTGCATGCACATGTAATACCTGGATTGTGTACGATAGGATAAAGCGCGGAGATAGTCAATGCCGTATTGAGGGATAGCACCTTTTTCTTCAAGGCTGTCCAGCAGCAACAAAGAGCTTTCCGGATTGTGTGCAATCTTTTCGCGTAAACCTGGGTATGGTATGACACCTGCGTAAGTAAAAAAGGTCAGTAAATTACATAAAATGAATATGACGAAACGCTTCATAATGCCCCCTCTTTTTTATCTCCTAGAAACTTTCCAGCTAAAATAGCAATTTTCTTTTTGAACAACCAAAATGGCAAAAAAAATGGGAGAACGCTTTCTCCCAACCTTGTTAACCTTAAATCTAATACTATGAAAAAAATCACGTTGCAAATGTAAGAATAACACTTATTCTGTGCAAGTATTCACACCTTGATTTTCAGCTTTTTAAAACTATTTAGCAATAGAAAAACAATTCGCCCCGAAACACTTTCTGCTCCGGGGCGAATCTTGGTTTATTCAGAAATAGTTGACAATTAGTCTTTCAGTTTGGCCTTGATGAAATCGCGGTTCAAACGAGCGATGTTGCTGATAGAAACGCATTTCGGGCATTCTGCTTCGCAGGCACGGGTATTGGTACAGTTACCGAAGCCCAGTTCGTCCATCTTGGCAATCATGGCCTTTGCACGGCGCAAAGCTTCCGGCTTACCTTGAGGCAACAGGTTCAACTGGCTCACCTTGGCAGAAACGAACAGCATGGCTGAACCGTTCTTACAAGCAGCTACACAGGCACCACAACCGATGCAAGTAGCCGCATCCATGGCTTCGTCGGCAATAGGCTTCGGAATCAGGATGGCGTTGGCGTCCTGAGGAGCACCTGTACGCACGCTGATGAAACCACCTGCCTGCATGATTTTATCGTAAGCCGAACGGTCTACCATCAAGTCCTTGATAACCGGGAAACCGGCAGAACGCCACGGTTCAACCGTAATCACATCGCCGTCATTGAAACGACGCATGTAGATCTGGCAGGTAGTAGCACCTTTTGCAGGTCCGTGAGGATGTCCGTTGATGTACAAAGAACACATACCGCAGATACCTTCACGACAGTCATGGTCGAATACAATCGGTTCTTTTCCTGATTCAATCAGCTGTTCGTTCAAGATATCCAGCATTTCCAGGAAAGAAGTATCGCCCGGGATATCCTTCATCTGGAATGTATCGAAATGACCTTTTTCCTTAGGTCCGTTCTGACGCCAAATTTTCAGCGTAAATGATATATTTTTATCCATTTTACTTAGATTCTTTAATTGTTTAACTTCACTGATTAGCTCTTGTAGTTACGAGTCTGTACTTTGATAGCTTCGTAAACCAGCGGTTCTTTGTACAATACCGGAGCCTTGTCGTCGCTTCCCTGGTATTCCCAGCAAGCTACGTAGAAGAAGTGTTCGTCATCACGTTTTGCTTCACCTTCTTCTGTCTGGTATTCTTCACGGAAGTGACCACCGCAAGATTCGTTACGGTTCAATGCATCGTAAGCAATCAGCTCACCCATTGTGATGAAGTCGTTCAGACGGATAGCCTTATCCAGCTCGATGTTCATGCCTTCCTTAGAACCCGGGATGAACAGTTCAGTTTCGAATTCCTTACGGATTTCTTTCAACTTAGCCAGACCAGTCTTCAAGCCTTCTGCCGTACGTCCCATTCCGACGTATTCCCACATTACACGACCCAATTCCTTGTGGATAGAATCAACTGACTTCTTACCCTTGATGTTCATCAGGTGATCAATCTTCGCTTTCACAGCGTTTTCTGCCTCTTCAAATTCAGGCAGGTCAGTAGAGAAGCGAGGAACCGTAATCTGGTCAGCCAGGTAGTTCTGGATAGTGTAAGGCAATACGAAGTAACCGTCGGCCAGACCCTGCATCAATGCAGAAGCACCCAGACGGTTGGCACCGTGGTCAGAGAAGTTACATTCACCGATGGCGAACAGACCCTTGATGGTAGTCTGCAATTCGTAGTCTACCCAGATACCACCCATAGTATAGTGGATAGCCGGATAAATCATCATCGGATTATAATATTTCACGCCATTGATTTCTTTTCCTACTTCACCCGGATTGACGTCAGTGATTTCTTCGTACATATCGAAGAGGTTACCGTAACGCTGACGAACTACATCCAAGCCCAGACGTTCGATACATTCAGAGAAGTCCAGGTAAACAGCCAGACCGGTGTTGTTTACACCATAACCGTGGTCGCAACGTTCCTTGGCAGCACGTGAAGCAACGTCACGCGGAACCAGGTTACCGAATGCCGGATAACGACGTTCCAAGTAGTAGTCACGGTCTTCTTCAGGGATATCGGTCGGCTTCATGGTACCAGCCTGCAATGCTTTGGCATCTTCCAGTTTCTTCGGAACCCAGATACGACCATCGTTACGCAGAGACTCAGACATCAAAGTCAGCTTAGACTGCTTGTCACCGTGTACCGGAATACAGGTCGGGTGAATCTGTACGTAAGCCGGGTTAGCAAACAAGGCACCTTTACGGTAGCAAGACATGGCAGCTGTACAGTTACAAGCCATTGCGTTGGTAGACAGGAAGTAAGTGTTACCGTAACCACCGGTAGCAATAACTACTGCATGAGCAGCGAAGCGTTCCAATTTACCAGTTACCAGGTTCTTGGCAATGATACCGCGGGCACGACCGTCGATGAGGACGATGTCTTCCATTTCGTAACGAGTGTACAGTTTTACAGTACCTGCACCTACCTGACGGCTCAATGCAGAGTAAGCACCCAACAACAGCTGCTGACCAGTCTGACCTTTAGCGTAGAACGTACGAGATACCTGTGCACCACCGAATGAACGGTTAGCCAGTGTACCACCGTATTCACGAGCGAAAGGAACACCCTGTGCCACGCACTGGTCGATGATGTTGTTTGACACTTCAGCCAGACGGTATACGTTAGCTTCACGTGCACGGTAGTCACCACCTTTCACTGTATCATAGAACAGACGGTATACAGAGTCACCATCGTTCTGGTAGTTCTTGGCTGCGTTGATACCACCCTGTGCAGCGATAGAGTGTGCACGACGCGGAGAGTCCTGGATACAGAAGTTGAATACGCGGAATCCCATTTCACCGAGAGAAGCAGCTGCAGATGCACCTGCCAAACCAGTACCTACTACGATGATGTCCAGACGACGTTTGTTAGCCGGGTTCACCAATTTCTGGTGAGCTTTATAATTGGTCCATTTCTCAGCTATCGGGCCTTCAGGAATCTTAGAATCAAGTATCTTAGTCATAATGTTTTTTCTATTTAATCAGTTATACTTAAATTAGCAAGCACCGCAACCCATCAAACTCTTGATGAAGAATACCACAGCTACCAGCATGAAGCACAGTACGATAATGGTAGAATAGATGTTAGAGATGCATTTCCAGCGGTTAATCCAGATGGTGTTGTTCCAACCCAGTGTCTGCATAGCGCTCCAGAAACCGTGAGTCAAGTGGAACCACAAGGCAATCAGCCAGATGATGTACAGTACAAAGAACACCGGATTAGAGAATGTCTGCAGGATGTAGCCATAACCGTCGGCTGCATCAAGACCTCCCATCATCGGGTTGCCTACAATTTCAGCAAACTGCATTTTGCTCCAGAAGTTCACAAAGTGAAGAACCAGACCCAAAATTACGATGATACCCAGTACCAGCATGTTCTGAGAAGCCCATTCTACCGTTTTCGGTTTTGATGTCACTGCATAACGTTCGTGACCGCGTGCGGCACGGTTCAGCATCGTCAGCCAGAAAGCGTAGATGATGTGAATTACAAACAGGGCAGCCAGTCCGACAGTAGCTACCAGTGCATACCAGTTAGCGCCGAGGAACTCACAGACCATGTTGTATGCCTCGCCCGAGAACAATGCAACAAGGTTCATCGCCATGTGAAATGTCAGAAACAGGACAAGGGCGATACCTGTAACGCTCATCACCACTTTCCTTCCTACAGATGAATTACTTAACCACATAAATGATTGAATTTAAATTATTTAATTGTTAGAACTATAAATTCGTACCCCACGGTCTAAATTATGGTGCAAAATTAGAAGTTTTCTTCAGATAATACAACAGATTATGGAAAAAATTCTGTAATCGGAAGGCGGATTCAAGGGTATCAAAAAACGCAAGTGCGTTTGAAACAAAACGCCGAAGAGTTTTGATCCAAACGCACTTGCGTTTTAGGGAAAACGTCCTTGCGTTTTACTTGAAACGTACTTGCGTTTCAGGACAAACGCACTTGCGTTTTTCCGGGCCTATCTTTTGGGGAAATTCATACCGGGCTGACGCAACAGTTCCAGTGCCTTTTTCATGCTGTCGCTCAACGTGTTAATCACCTGGAAGTACTCGTTCATGTCCCAGATGTCGCGGGCCAGCAGGGCTTTCAACTGGGTCTTTATCAGCGGCAGGGCGGTCTGGAACTGGGCTTCGTCATACTTCACGCCCAGCGAAGTGCCTTGTGCCACCAGCTCGTCGAGCATTTCCTTGGTCACTTCAAACTCGCGGTTGAAACGGTCGAAGGTCTTGTAACGCTTGAGCCATTCCTGCCGGTGACGGTCGATGAGCTTGATGTTCAGCTGTACCATGGCTCCCTTGTCGCGCAGCGCCAGGTAGTAGTCGGTGTACATCGTGGTATCGATGGGCACAAAATAGTCGGGCATGATGCCTCCACCGCCATACACGGTACGTCCTAACTTCAGGGTCTTGGCCTTGAGCGAATCGGGGAAATGGATGCTGTCGGCACTCATCATCTCGCCGCGGTTGTAGCGGTCAATCAAATCCTGGTTGTATTTTTCGATGCTCTCGTAGGGTTTCTGGATGCAACGGCCCGAAGGAGTGTAGTAACGGGCCACGGTCAGACGAATCATGGAGCCGTCGGGCAGGTCGATGGGACGCTGCACCAGTCCTTTTCCAAAGGTACGCCGACCGACCACGATACCGCGGTCCCAGTCCTGGATGGCTCCGGTGACAATTTCACTGGCCGAAGCGGAATATTCATCGACGAGCACTACCAAACGTCCTTGCTGGAAATCGCCGTCGCCCTTGGCCTCAAATTCCGACCGCGGGTTGCGGCGGCCTTCGGTATAGACAATGAGTTCCTTTGCTCCCAATATCTGGTCGCACAGGCTGATGGCTGCATTCAGATAGCCGCCGCCGTTGCCTTGCAGGTCGAGTATCAGGTCTTTCATGCCCTGTTTCTGCAATTTATGAAGGGCATCCGTGAATTCCTTGCCGGTAGTGGCCGCAAAACGGTTCACGCGGATGTAGCCAATCTGTCCTTCCACCATGTAGGAAGCGTCGAGGCTGTATACGGGAATCTTGTCGCGCTTGATGGTGAACGGCAGAAGTTCCTTTACCCCGGCACGCAGCACTTTCACCGTCACCGTGGAACCTTTCGGTCCGCGCAGACGGCGCATCACTTCGTCGGTGTTCATCTTCACACCGGCAATCACCGTGTCGTTCACTTCGATGATACGGTCGCCAGCCAGGATACCGACCTTCTCGGAAGGTCCTCCCGATACGGGCTGGATGACAAACAGGGTATCGGTGGCCATGTTGAACTGGATGCCGATGCCGTCGAAATTTCCTTGTAAAGGTTCATTGAGGCGTTTCACTTCTTCCGGGTCGGAATAGGTGGAATGCGGGTCGAGCTCTTCGAGCATGCTGACAATGGCGGTTTCCACCAGCTTGTCTTCGTCCACTTTGTCTACATAGAGATTGGAAATGGCAAACTCCGCCAACTGCAACTTGCGCGAAGGGGAGTCAAGCAGTCTGTTCTGTGCAGGCAGGGCCGTCCAGGCAGCCAGTCCGCAGCAGAACGCCAAAACATATTTGCTGATTTTCATGTGCTGAAAGTTTTATTTGTCGTCTATATCCATTCCTTCGGGCAGGAACGCCGACACGTCCTTGCCATACTGCAACAGCTCGCGTACGATGGTGGAGCTGATGGCGGTCAGTTCCGGCTCGGTAAAGAGCAGGATGGTTTCCACACCGGCCAGCTTGCGGTTGATGTCGGCAATGGTTTCTTCGTATTCAAAATCGTGTACGGTACGGATGCCGCGGATAATGAATCCGGCTCCCCGTTCGCGGGCAAAATCCACCGTAAGGTTATCGTAGGCTTCGACGGTGATGCGGGGTTCGTCGGCATAGAGTTTCCGGATCATTTCCACACGCCGTTCGGTGGGAAACCAGGTTTTCTTCTTGTCGTTCACTCCGATACCGATGATGATTTCATCCATAAAGGTCAGGGCACGCTTCACCACGGAATAGTGGCCGATGGTAAACGGGTCGAACGTGCCCGGGAATATTGCTTTTTTCATCACTGATGACTGGCAGTTATTAATTATTCATTATTCTTCTTCATTCTTAATCAGGTCTTCTTCCACCACCAGGTTATCGATGATGAAGTTCTGACGTTCCATGGTGTTCTTGCCCATGTAGAACTCCAGCAATTCCTTCACGGCATCGGTCTTGCGGAGGGTGACCTGCTCCAGACGCATGTCCTTGCCGATGAAATGGCGGAACTCGTCGGGCGAAATCTCTCCTAATCCTTTGAATCGGGTGATTTCCGGATTGGGGCTCAGCTTCTCGATGGCGGCCAGACGTTCTTCGTCCGAATAGCAGTAGATGGTTTCGTAGACGCCTTTCTTGCGGTTTCGCACGCGGAACAACGGGGTCTGCAAAATATAGACATGACCTTTCTTAATCAGGTCGGGGAAGAACTGCAGGAAGAAAGTAATCATCAGCAGACGGATGTGCATACCGTCCACATCGGCATCGGTGGCCACGATTACCTTATTATACCGGAGTCCGTCGAGCCCGTCTTCGATGTTCAGGGCTGCCTGCAAGAGGTTGAACTCTTCGTTCTCGTAGACCACCTTCTTGGTCAGGCCGAACGAGTTCAACGGTTTACCGCGCAAGCTGAACACGGCCTGGGTGTTGACGTCGCGGCTCTTCGTGATGGAACCGCTGGCCGAATCTCCCTCGGTGATGAAGATGGAACTTTCCAGCCGCGGGTCGTCCTCGTCGTCTTTCTTGCCGCCCTTCTGGTCGTTGAGGTGGATGCGGCAATCGCGCAGCTTGCGGTTGTGCAGGTTGGCTTTCTTGGCACGCTCGCGAGCAATCTTCGTCACGCCGGCAATGGCCTTGCGCTCTTTCTCGGATTCCTGGATTTTCTGCAACAGGATTTCGGCTACATCGGGATGCTTGTGGAGGTAGTTGTCCACCTGCTCTTTCACGAAGTCGCCCACAAACTTGTTCACACTGACGCCCGACAGCGGATAAGGATTCCCGTCGGAATCTTTCTCGGGAGCCATGGTGAGCGAACCGAGCTTGATTTTGGTCTGGCTCTCGAAGGTAGGCTCAATCACGTTGATGGCAATGGCAGCCACCAGTCCGTTACGGATGTCCTGGTATTCGAGGTTCTTTCCGTAGAATTCCTTGATGGTGCGGGCAATGTGTTCCTTGAAGGCACTCTGGTGAGTTCCTCCCTGGGTGGTGTGCTGTCCGTTGACAAACGAATAGTATTCTTCGCCATACTGGGCACTGTGGGTAAAGGCAATCTCGATGTCTTCGCCCGTGAGGTGCACGATGGGATACAAACCCGGGGCCGTCATGTTATCGTTCAGCAAATCTTCCAATCCGTTACGGCTCACAATGCGGTGGCCGTTGTAATAAATGGAAAGACCTGTGTTCAGATAGGTATAGTTGCGGAGCATGGTCTCGATGAACTCCGGACGGAAACGATAATTCAGGAACAGGGTATCGTCGGGTTCAAAGAAGATATAGGTACCGTTCTCCTCGTCGGTAGCGCAGGTTTCATCACTAATCAGTTCTCCACGTTCGAAGACGGCCTTGCGCATCTGTCCGTCACGGGCACTCCAGGCTACAAAATGCGAGCTCAGGGCATTGACCGCCTTGGCACCTACTCCATTCAGTCCCACACTTTTCTTGAAGGCCTTGGTGTCGTACTTACCTCCGGTGTTCAGCATGGAGACGGCATCGACCAGACTTCCCAAAGGGATGCCTCGCCCATAGTCGCGCACGGACACACGCAGGTTGTCTTCCAGCTGAATCTCGATGCGCTTTCCGGCTCCCATCTTGAACTCGTCGATGCTGTTGTCCACCACTTCCTTGAGCAGTACATAGATACCATCTTCGGCCTGTGAACCGTCGCCCAGTCGTCCGATGTACATACCGGGACGAGTGCGCACGTGCTCCATGTCGCTCAGGTGGCGAATGTTCTCTTCCGTATAGTTGGCGGAAGAAACGGTGTGTTCGTTAATTTCCTCCATTATATAAATCCCCTTTCTGACATTAAATCATTTTCTTATAAGCCCGACGGCGTTTGTGCTGTACCGATTCAAAGGCACTCCACTGTGCCTGCACTTTCTTGTTGAGTTCCAGTTCCGGATTGCTTTCGCCGTACTCGAATCCCATTTGCTGGAAGATAGGTACCAAATCGTAGAACAGCAAGGCATTGACTCCCTTGCTCTGGTATTCGGGCTTCACGCCTACCAGCAACAAATCGAGGATGCGAGGCCGCTTGATGAACAGGGCTTTCAGCAAATGATACCAGCCGAAGGGCAGCATCTTGCCCTTGGCTTTCTGCAAGGCGACCGACAACGAAGGCATGGCAATACCCACGGCCACCAGATTGCCTTCTTCGTCTTCTACCAACGACACCATGCGCAAGTCGATGAGCGGGAGATACATCTTGACATACTGGTCAATCTGTCCCTGAGTCATCTGTGAATAGCCATACAACGGCGCGTAGGCTTCATTAATCAAATCGAAGATTTTCTGCCCGTAATTTCCTTTCTTGATTTCGCTCCGTTTGAGCTTCTTGATTTTCAGTTTGTATTTCTGCAGGATGATTTCGGAGATACGCACAAACTTGTCGGGAAGCTGGTGAGGCACGGTGAGCTTGTATTCCACCCAGTCGGCTTCTTTCTCAAAGCCCAGCTGTTCCATGTGTTCGGGATAGTAGGAATAGTTATAAATGGTAGCCATCGTACCCAACTGGTCGTACCCTTCTACCAGCATACCTTCGGCATCCATATCGGTAAACCCCAGCGGACCCACCATGGCTTCCATTCCTCGTTCCTTTCCCCATTTGGCCACGGCATCGAGCAAGGCTGCCGACACTTCTTCTTCGTCAATGAAGTCAATCCAGCCGAAGCGCACTTCCTTCTTGTGCCAGGTGTCGTTGGCCCGATGATTGATGATGGCAGCCACACGGCCTACAATCTCATCCCCCCGATAGGCCAGAAAATAATCGGCCTCACAAAACTCAAACGCCGCGTTCTTCTTCGGGTTGAAGGTGTTGAGCATGTCATCGTACAAATCGGGGACAGAATAAGGATTATTTTTATAAAGTTCGTAATTGAAACGTATGAACTTCTTCAGTTCTGCTTTCGTCGTAACTTTTTGAATCGAGATAGTCATTGCGGTATAATTTTCTTTCGTTCGCTAAGAGTTTAGAAAAATTAAGGCTGTAAAGATAATGCTTTTTCTCCGAAAATGCGGTCTATTTACTGATTTTCACACTTTAAGCCCGGACGGGAAAAAACCGAGACGGCTCTCTGTGGCCTATTGTGGGGATGAATTTTAACGATTCTTTTCATTTGTTTCCAGATTACCAAACCTCCAAAACCGATAAGTCACTATCCTACAACAAAATACGTCACTTTTCCCTCATGAGAATCGAAAATTTATTCACTGTCCGACGAGTGGACGTGAATTTTACATTCTCACAAACTCATTTCCACCAGTCGGCGGGTAATGACAAGACCATGGCGATGACTTCCCCATAGTTTTTCTGCCCGGACGGAATCTGATTGCCCTTCAGGTACCATTCGTAAATCTGCTCCTGTATCCGTCCGACCCACGGACTGTATCTTTCTTCCCAATACGCCTGCTTCTCCCGAAGGGTCTGTATCACCTCCGGACGGATGGACAGGAGCAGCTGACGGTAAGCGTCGTCATCCAGCAAACCGGCCGCATTGGAAAGTACATAAGGGAGCAATCCGAAGTAACCGGCATAACGGACAGCCGGCGACTGGGAACGGATGCAAATCTGATAGGCCCAGAAATTGGCTTCGGCCTCACTGCTCACCCCCAACAGATGGGCATATTCATGGGCGTAGGTGAAAGGCCATTGCAAAGGAGGCAACTCACGGTTCAACTGCGATTCAGCAAAGAAAGGTCCCATGTAGCCCAAAACTCCCACACCGGAATAGAGGGCGTTGAAAGCCACCGGCTTGGGATGCTGATAGCTGCGAGGAGACGACAAACCGAAACGGGAGGGTACCTGCGCATAGAGTTGTTTCACTTCCTGCTCGATTTCATCGTGGCCCGGAAGCGGCAGGGTGGTACAGGCTGCATTCAGGCTGTCGGTATAGACCGTCAGGAAACGATGGAAGTCTTCTTCCACATAAGCCACCGGTTCGATGGCCGACCGATTGAAAAAGTCTTTCCGGAAATAATTGATGCCCCATCCCCAATAGAACCAGAGATAGACGACCACGAGGACTTCGGCTTCGGCACGCAACGTCCACTTCCAGCCTTTTTTCTTCCTGCGTGCCCAAAACGGCAGCCCGATGAAAAGGGCACAAAAAGCGATGACCAGCCATTCTTCCACCGAAAATGGAATCCATGCCACCAGGGCAGACAGCACGGTGGAACACACGGGATAGACGTAACGGGCATACGCCTCTCCCGCCGCCGGCCAATAACGGCAGAGAATTACCAGCATCAGCAAAAAGGCTTCTATGCCCCAACGGACAAAACGTAACGGAAAACTTTTCATACACACAAAGTTATATGTTTTCAAGGAAGGTGAAGGTAGTGACGAAGAAAATATATACTTTTGTAACACAGATTAATCATGAATTATACTTAGACAGGAAATGGCATTAAACTACATCTGGATTGCATTCTTTCTGCTGGCCTTCGGGGTGGCCCTTGTGAAATTGGTGTGCTTTGGCGACACGACGGTTTTTCCAACCATCATCAACTCTACTTTCGACTCATCGAAGACGGCTTTCGAAATCTCCTTAGGACTGACCGGGGTGCTTTCGCTCTGGCTCGGTATCATGAAGATTGGCGAGAAGGGAGGTGTGATCCAGCTCTTTGCCCGGCTGCTCAGTCCGCTGTTCTCGAAACTGTTTCCGGACATCCCGAAAGGACATCCGGTGACGGGCAGTATTTTCATGAACTTAGCGGCCAACATGCTGGGATTGGACAACGCAGCCACTCCGCTCGGACTGAAAGCCATGGAGGGTCTGCAGGAACTGAACCCGAAGAAAGACACGGCGAGCAACCCGATGATTATGTTTTTAGTGCTGAACACTTCGGGGCTGACCCTGATTCCTATCAGCATCATGGTGTATCGGGCGCAGTTAGGAGCGGCCCAACCCACCGATGTATTTGTGCCCATCCTATTGGCTACGTTCTTTTCAACCTTGGCCGGCATTCTTGCGGTCAGCTTGTACCAACGCATTAAC
>ULLE01018583.1_pt1 | contig 33432 bp, 21 predicted proteins | sample 1951331 | NCBI WGS metagenome assembly ULLE01 (sample SAMEA4835518, study PRJEB28245) | human gut metagenome | biome: gut microbiome; material: fecal sample | place: Denmark | collected 2008
CCATTTCCTTTTTTACCGGACAGCAATAGATTATCAAAACAGATAGAATGAATTAAACGCCATTCTCTAAATCTTATCCATACGGAACAATGGTCTTTCGTAGAGAGAAAGCCTTTTCGATTATGTTGCCGCATTTCTTAATTCATCGGAGACAAGGATTAATCATTCTAGAGCGACGATAAAGAGAAAGGGGAACGATAGTCCTTTTGGACAATCATTCCCCTTCAAGAAGTTATAGAGGCTGATTACTATTTCTCAGCTCCCATATTAGGCGTTGTGGGCCATCCCCATGTCTGGTACAATACGGAATTGTCAATAGACTCATCGGGAGAAAGCAACTCTATCTCACGGATGGGCAGCGGAGAATTGTAGTGGGCGTTCATCCATGTATAACCATTGAATAACGGATGATTACTCATAATTCTGTAGGGCCGGATATATTTGCTCTCTTGGCTGGAAGAAATATTAGCCTTCTTATCATTCGGTCCTTGGACATAAGTCACCTTATTCTCTTCTGTACGACCTACCTCATTATAGATAGCAGTCTGATACATGCTATCCCAGAAATTACAGCCCTCGGGAATGAACTTAGTGTTGACCAACTGATCCATGGATGACCAGCGTACGAGATCGTTCCAACGCATGCCTTCACCAATGAACTCACAACGGCGCTCTCGGCGAATGTTATACAACGTCGCGTCAACCAACTTACCTTGTGAATAAGCACCCCAGTCACCCTTAGCCTCCTGTGCCATATCCGTAGCTGCAATCGTCTTACTATAGTCGGGATCTACATGGGCACGTTTACGGATCGCCTTCCAATATTTATCAGATATAGAATTAATCTTCTTTTCAAGCATATACTGAGCCTCGATATAGTTCAGATATGCCTCAGCACCACGGAAAAGGATCTGACCGGTAGTAGACTGATTCTTACCATATACGTTCTGTGTCTTGTCGAAACTCTCACCCTTACGCAAACGATAACCAGTCATATCACCCATCTCACCGGCGCGCTGTGGAGCTAATACCGGAAGGAACTTGTACACTTCATTACCACCTGTAGACAAGGTCGGCAGATAATTGTTCTCACCAAATACGAACAATTGTAGGCGGCCGTCACGATTAGCCTTCACCTTATCGAGCGTCTCATCACCCTCATAGGGCTTGCTGGACGACGATGCATAAATAGGTAGTCCATCCTCCATCAGGAAACTCTCAATGTAACCTTTCAGCAGGCCGTTATAGCTTCCTGTTGCAATGTATGCAGGCACACCATGAGTGATATTGGAAGTGCCGACGGTTCCGTATGCTTTCCACATCAGTACCTCGCTGATGCCGGAAAGATCCTTGCTATTGTACATCTCAAAATACGGATTCCAACCTGTTGTCGGAGCCAGCGGATCCTGATCGAGCACACCGGTGTTCTCCGTCAGCGTCACACGGTCAGCCACAGCCTGTGCTGCATCCATAGCCTGTTTCAGCAGATTGTTGATATGGTCATCAACATTGAAGCTATAATTGGGATGCACCTTCGCTCCCGGCCAACCATTATCACCGGGCACACGTCCTGTGCCTCTGTGGTAGGTCTCGAACGAAGCCTCATACAAGGCCACACGCGATTTGACGAGCTGGGCCACCTGCTTATTGATGCGGTTGTTTGACGCAAAGCCCTGATCCTGCAACAATGAGATTGCCGAGTCCAGATCGCAGAGAATGAAATCAGCCACCTCGTTTCTTGGCATACGTGTGCCGTGGGCGATCAGGTCTTCCTTGTTGTCGGTAACCACATCCTTCACAATCGGATAGTCGCCATACGTCTTCAGACGAGAGAAGTAAACCCATGCCCGGATGAAATACATCTCACCGATGTAATGCTTGGCATTCACCAGATCACTGTTATAAGCACCAGCCTCATACTTGGGAAGCACCTTGTCGAAGAAATAGTTACAATAACGGATTAGGCTGAATCCCAGATCTCCAGACTGAGCCACCTTCCAATAATCCTTCGTAAAGTACGACTGGTTACCGTCTCCACTGACCATATTATCCGTGTTGCCGTCTCCATTCAAAATGGCACCTTGGCTCCATCCGCTTGGATAGGTAAAGATATTATTGTATTGCGAGATGCTGTACGCTCCCAGCTGATCAGCATTTTCGAAATAGACTTCCGGGGTCACCTCATCCTGCGGAGCCAGGTCCAGAAAGTCATTGCATGAAGTCATTGCCAACCCGGAGCCGGCCAATAAACATGCTGCGATGATACTTTTATATGTAGTCTTCATTGTATCTTTCTATTTAGAAATTAATATTCAATCCCACTGAAATTACACGCTGCAACGGATAGGTCTTACCGGCATCACTATATAACGAACCGATATTCTCGGGATCGAAGATGCTGCTCAGATGACTGAACGTCAGCAGGTTGTCTGCAGAGACATATACACGTACGCTTTCCATAGCCGCTTTCTGTGTCCACGCCTTTGGCAGGGTATAGCCCAAGGTGATATTCTTCAGACGGAGATAGGCACCATTCTGCAGATAGCGGGTCTGGGTCTGATGGTTACGTCCGGTCCAAGAAGGACGTGCATAATACGCATCCGTATTTTCAGGTGTCCAATAATCGAGGTGCTCCTCAAATACATTAGATTGCCACATACCTCCATTGGTTCCCCAGAAATAAGTACCCGGCAACCACAGATCGCGCTTGCCTGTGCCCTGGAAGAATATACGGAAGTCGAATCCCTTCCACGAGCCGTCCAGCGTCAAGCCGTAGTTGTAACGTGGCGTGGAATTACCAATGACGCGCAGATCACCGGGATCGTCTGTAGTATAAGAACCCGTATTCACATGGCTATCACCATCTAAGTCGGCGTACATAATGTCGCCGGCAGCCCATCCGCTTCCAAGAGCGCTTTGGTCGGCCTTAGCCAAATGATCCTGCATCTCTTTATCGGTCTGAGCGATGCCAAGAGTCGTATAACCCCAGATCTCATTCAGCATCATGCCTGTGTAATAGGTATTCAAAGAATTGGAAGGATTCGGATAACGGGTGATCTTCTGCTGGGCATCCGACATATTGAATGATACACCATACTTGAAGTCACCGATCTGGTCGCGCCATCCCAACTCAATCTCAAAGCCGTAGGACTTCATATCGCAATTGTTTACCCGTGGAACAGAGGCACCCAGTAAAGAAGACAACTCCGGAGCAGGACCTACCATATCCAATGTCTTACGTACGAAGTAGCCAACGCTACCGGTCAGACGGTTGTTCAGCAACGCGAAGTCCAGACCGAGATCCCATGACTGGATGGTCTCCCACGTCATAGACGAACTCACCAGACCCGGAGTGGTAGCGTAGCTGGGCAATACACCGTTTACGATCCATGAATAGTTCGTACCTACCGGCATCGACTGATAGAAAGGATACCAGTCTTCGGTATTGGCATTACCGAGCTGACCCCAAGATGCTCTCAACTTCAAGGTAGAGATCGTACTCATCTCACCGAACTTCTCAAAGAACGGTTCACGTGCGATATTCCAACCTGCAGAAAAAGAGGGGAAGAAGCCCCAGCGCTTGTCACCTACAAAGCGGGAAGAACCATCATAGCGGCCGTTCACCTCTACCATATAACGGTCCTTGTAGCTGTAGTTGATACGTCCGAAGAAACCGGCAACAGCATTGTGCGCATAACCACCCGTCGCAACATCAGCATCGGTAGCCGTGTTCAGAGTCGGCACATCGGGTGAGATCAGTCCGTCGCGCTGGCCTGTAATGCTACGGGTAGAATATTTCTCCGCATTGAAACCGAGCAACACCTTAAAGTAATGCCCGCTATCAAAAGTCTTGGAATAGTCTGTATAGATGTTGGTGGCAAAATAGTCTTCCTTATAGCCATACTCATTGACACGGCTTTGTCCGGGAGAATAAGTTCCGTCACCCATACCCCAGGCCATAGGCTGCTGATTGCCGTTGACGTCCCAATAGTAAACAGGCAATACATCCCAATGCTCAAAATCTGACTGAGTACGGATGGTTCCTTCCAAGTTGATATGCCAGTCCTTGATCGGCTCAAAGACGATAGCCAGCTGATTGGTGTAGAAGTCTTTATTCTTCGTCTGCTTACCACCGTTTTCCATCTGCTCCACCTCGCCTTCGTTCATCGGATAACCGTTCGGATCGTATGCGGGCTGGATAGGCCACTTACGGGCAACGTTGTGGAAGAAAAGACCACTCATATAAGAAGGACGGCCATAATCCTCACGCGTCCAACGGGTGGTATAGGTTAATTTTGCCCAGCTTGCAAGCTGCGTAGTAATCTTAGCGTTCAAGGTGTACCGGTTCATATAGTCTTTTCCGTGACGCAACAGACCGTTTTGTCCCAAGAAGTTTCCACTAACCAAGAACTGTGTCTTCTCGTTGCCTCCACTCACACTGACATTATGCTCCTGTGAGGGAACCCAGCTTTTATAGAACTCATGGAACCAGTCGGTATTGGCATACGCGCCCTCGTTCCATTTTGCCCAAACACTACCATTAGGAACAGTAGATTGTGTCAACTTACCGTCCATGTAGTCCTTGATGTTCTGCAGATAAGCGTCATTAAAGATAGGTGTACCACCATCATTGACATTGGCTGCATTGAACATCTTGGCAAACTCATAAGAATTGGCCATCTTGGGGATACCAATGCCATCGTTGAAACGTACGTTCCCGGAATAGTTGACACGCACCTTACCGGCCTTGCCGCTCTTGGTAGTAATCAGGATCACACCGAAGGCGGCACGTGCACCGTAGATAGAAGACGAAGATGCATCCTTCAAGACGGAGATGCTCTCAATATCGTTCGGGTTCAACGTATTCATATCACCCTCAACACCATCAATCAATACCAACGGAGAAGAGCTCGAACCGGAATTGATCGTACCGGCACCACGAATATTGAAATTCATCGTGGCATCCAGCTCACCACCGCTGTTACTTATTGACATGTTCAGTCCGGGGATCTGACCCTGCAATGCCTGTGACACATTTGACACAGGACGTGACTCTAATACGTCAGAATCGATCATGGATACCGCACCAGTCAAGTTCACCTTCTTCTGGGTACCGTAACCTACAACGACAACGTCATCGAGCAACTTCGTGTCATCTTTCAGAGTGACATCTAAAGACTGGCCATTCCAGACAAGCCTCTCAGTCTGATAACCAACATAAGAAATAACAATGGTAGCACCCTTGCTGACATTAGGAAGCTCAAAATTACCATCAAGATCAGTAACGGTGGCTGTTTTCGTTCCTTCGACAACGATAGAAGCGCCGATGATCGTTTCACCTGCGGCATCTTTCACTACACCCCTACAAACACTGCCTTGCTGCACAATGTTCGTTCCCGATGCACCGCTGACGGGCACCGCATAGGCTGTCCCTGACGAGGATATTCCACCCAAGAGCAGCAACATACTGACAGATTTAAAGTTTTTGAACATAGATATTTAGTTTAGATTAATAAAATATAACACTAAGGGACTAACGGCCCCGTCCTTTCCAGACTCATGCTATACCAGTAAGAAAAACCATTTTATTTTTTATTCATGAGATGCCTTGCCTGTTGGGTGAATCCATATAAGGACCAATATGCCTCTTTACAATTCTTGTATTGAAGTAGGATGCCGTTTTTTTGCCATACTGCTGCCATTCTGTACTCCCTGAAACTTTCCTATAAAAGTAAAGGTAAACTAGAAAATAAGGATATATTATCCTTTTATCAGCAAGTATTGATTAATAGATTTTACTATCTCTCGGTAAGAGATGTTAGGTCTGTCTGCAAATATAGTCAAAGATTTGATATAAAAGTTATAATTATCGATTTTTTTTTCATTTGAGGCTAAAAAAGATAGAAAATGCCTCGTTTCCTATTATCTTTATCCCTGATGATCCTATTATTGGCTTCTATAGTATGTCTTTTATAAAATGACAGAAGGTTTTGTCTTTGTTTTCGTTTTTCCGATATAGTTTTTGTTGCCTATCTCATTTCATGGCTATGTGTTTAATAGTCTATATGAGGGAATAGCAAATAGGTACGATGGTTTAAAGTAAACATTTCGGGAGGTTGACAATGAAGAGGTGCGTGACTTTTACCGGTGAAAATATCAATGTTTGGGTATTGTAAATTAGAGGAATAAAAATGCCCGTCGTTATTACGCGACGGGCATATAGATGGGTTATTTTAATAACTCGTGTTAGGAAGTCGGGTTATTACTTTACGATCACCTTAAGAGTCTTGCCGTTTGACATCTTCACGAGGTTGATGCCCTTAACAGGCTTGTTGATCTTACGGCCGTCTACAGTGTAGCGGGCTACTTCCGTAGCATTGGCGTCACTGCTGATGGTAGCACCGTCGATGCCGGTCGATGCGCCGAGTTTCACCATGTTGGTGTTGTTCACCCATACATCGTCAATAGTAGAGTTCTTGATTACAGGACGACCGATGAAAGCGACAACCTGCATGTTGTCAGAATTCCACTCGCTGTCCAGTGTTACGTTGAACTCATTCTGGTAAGTAGTAGCGCTGGTCCAGTTGATAGGATCGCCGAATACATTGTCTGTTACAACATCGCGCAGTACGTGGTCATGAACGTAGTTGTTGCTGGCACCAGTCTGAGGTGCTACGAGTCCGTCTTCCAGCAGATACACGGTTACGACAGCATCGTCACCAACATACTGCTTAAAGTCGTCAACGGCGTCACCGGATACCTTGATGTTCAAGTTATTGCCGTCGAGCTTGGTGGCGATGTCTACAGATGCGAATGAAGGCATTTCGGCATCGAACTCATCGAGCATGTCGTCAAACTGCTGGGCAGCTTGTTGTGCATATTCGGGATAGTAGCCGATGCTTACAGCCAATGTACCATAACTGTTGAGATTCTGGTCATCAATGTACATACGGTTGAAAGATGCCGACGGATAGCCACTGCACTGGAAGTTAGAAATGTCGTCTGATTCATCCGTTACAAACTTATCTGGACCCATACCGGAAGCATGAACGGCTACCCATGCGATGTTGGGGCGTATCTCGCTAAGTGCCTCAAGGACATTGTGGCCATAGGGGCAGTAAGTGCATTTTACAGAGGTCATATTCTCAACGAGATCCATCTGTCTTGGCATAGAGGCCGTGTAACATGCAAAAGAAGTTTCGAGAGCATCGTCATCTGTGCCTTCTGTCGGTGTCTTTCCATTGATAGAGGTAACGGTGACGCTCAGCTTGTGCTGACCGGATGTCAGATCACTGGGAAGAGCTAGCTTGCCGTTTACAGTTTGATAGCTGTTGGTCAGGGTGATAGGGGTATTCAGCGTCTCTACTTCCGTACCGTCAAGGGCTAAGCTCAATGCGTAGGATGAAGGCATGTTGTCACCCGTATTCTTGATGCTGAAAGAATAGTTGATATCCTGACCCTTTTGTGCCATCTTAGTAACACTGAGATTTTTAATGGCGATATCTTCAGGAAGGAAGCTTCCGCCTTCGACAATGGCCTGAATCATGAAGTTACCTGCACCGGTAGACATGAGATACCAAGTTTCTGTTCCTTCACCTAAATCTCCATATATCAGTGCACCGTAGCCATTGGGATCCTCTGCTCCGGGATTTACGTCACCATCAACAGCGAGAGGCCATTGATTGGCTTTCTGCTGGTAGGTGTAGCACAAGATATAGCCATAATTCTTTTTAATCTCTACAGGCTTGTCTAGTGTCACCTCGTTCCATGTTCCGCTTACGGCTGATACAGAGCCTTCAGCTGAGGGTGTAGAGGAAATATTACCTTGAGGATCCATCTCATACACTTCAAAGGGGGTGTCACCGAGATTCTGCCATACAGCGAAACGAGCCTTAACGATCTGTCCACCTACAAAATTGCCGATCAGCTCCGGGGTAAACATAACACCGGCCTTGAAAGTTCCATTCGCATTCAGGCCCCTAGCATAGTCTTTGGAACCAAGCTCGTCACCCGTGTAGAATCCCATGATTCTCTGGTTGTCTGCGAGGTCAGCTTTCTGGATCTTCTTTGCCTTGTTAGGTGTGAGAAGTGTTGTCTTGGGAGCCTTGGCCCACATGTTCTCTCCCTGCCATTTCTGGATCTGGGCATTTGTTGTGGTCGCAGTCAGTAATAACGCGGCCAAAGCAAGTAAAGCTTTTCTCATAATAAAAACAAATTTAAATTATTGAATAGTAATTTTGGCACTCTTGCCGTTAGCATATTTTACGATGTGAATACCTTTTTGGAGCTCGTTGGTCTTTCTGCTCAAGGTATAGATCTCTATGATAGCTTAGTCCTTTGTGGTCTCAGACAAAAAATAGGCATTTGTGAGGGCCACAGGATCATAGTGCTTGTGTTATTTTTAAAAGTTATAGGCAATTTGTTGCCTTTTGGTCGAACACATTATTCCACAGACAGAAGTAATACATAATGTTTTTTCACTTTGTTGCGCTGTATTCTTTAATTATTGGCAAAACTAATAATAATTTTGTAACAAACCAATTTTTTTATTAAGAAAATGTTATAAATTAGCGGGATTATAGTGAAAACTTAAAGATGTTGAGTATAAACGTTAGTATTTGATAAAATACGAATTTATCGAATAGGGAAATTTATAGGTTGTGGGAATCAGCAGTATTTAAAATGTAGAAAACTGACTGTAAATGGGTTATTAGAAACTAACCAATTTATCTCTCATGATGACTTTGGATAAACCCAAATCGGTCATTAGAAGCTAATTTTTCATGGTGTGAGTTGTAACTATTAGATATACAGCAATTTATGATTGCAATTTTCTAATGGCGGTCATTAGAAAATTGCTTTTCCAAAGTATTGAATATTAATGAATAACAAACGAGACCACGAAAATACACATATCCCAATGACCGATTTGGGATAAAAAGCCCCCGAACCTTTGAGCAGATGCAGGTCCGGGGGCATATTTATGAAAGATAATTCATATCACACTATTAAGTAAAAGGTATGTAAGGAGGGATGTGCTCTGTTGTTACTTCACCACCACCTTTTTACCGTTCATGATATAAATGCCCTTCTTTACATGGGTAAGGACATCGTTGGCAGGAGCCTTTTTAACGAGCGTGCCGTCAATCGTATAGAGGCTGACAGCAGAGTTGGTGTCTCCGCCAAGAACAGAATCGATACCGGTGGCGTTTTGATTGAACGTGCCGGTAATCTCCACACTGTCTCCATTGCTGAGCATGGCATCTTCAACAACGAGGGTGAGTTCGCGGTCTTTGCTAACACCCGTAAGAGGAATGTGGCTTACATATCCGGCATAGCTTGCATCATAAGCAAACGGAACATCTTCCGGCATGAAATCCTTTGTCTGGAGGGTACCGCGGTTGTTGAGCCACTGAAGTTGTACCTTGCTGAATGTGATGGTGCCGACTTCCTCAGGCAGCCAGATCAAGATCTCATCGTAATCCTCGAGGGAGCTTCCTTCTGTAGGCATAAAGTCATAATAGAAGTTGATCTCCTGCTTCTGCATAGGATAAATGACGATAATGGCATCTGAACCAGCGGATGTATTGTTCGTGATGACGCTACGTCCATCGGCAGTGGTAAGACCGGCTATGGAGATGGTGATAGACGTGTTGGTAGCTTCGCCTCTCGATGTGTCGACCGTTTCGGGGAACCGGTGTCCGCGGAGATCTACCACAACAGTATTGCCCTCGATGGAGAAGTCAGGATTGTAAGATGTGAAAGACCCGGCTTCGGTGTCTCCGTAAGATACAGTAACGTTGACTTTGCTTTTGTCAGTATTAAGCTCGTCACTGAATGTAAATGTGATGAGGCCGTCTTCCTCGCTTGTCGGATAGTATGTGTAAAGAGTGGTTCCTTCTTGAGGATCGACAGAAACCAGCGATCCGGGTATCTTACCTAATTTAAGAGTAACAGCGTAATTTCCGTCCTCTCCATAGATGACGGAAGGATCATTGGCATCGCTGATGCCTTCGAGCGTTATCTTGAAGTTATCGTTTTCCTTCAGCTTACCTGCATCATACAGCTCCCGGATATATTTGCTTAGTTCAATATTGTAGTAATACTGGGTAGTGAGAATTCCGTTGATGTATCCGGAGGGGATTTCTTCTTTCACATTGAAGGTTCCATCTGTATTCTCACCATATTCAATCCAGTTATGTTGAACAGACACTATACGGTCAAAGGCAAATTCAAGATTGGTTCCGGAAAGGTAATAGGTGTCACCGTCCGATAGGTTTGAGGTCACAGAAATAGGAATAGACTCCTCTCCGTTGCCGTAATAGACAAGGACATCGATAGATGTCTCTGTGAGACTGCTTGTAGAGAAATAATAGGTCTTCCCTTCTTCTATCTCACAACTGAAGATTTTTTTGCCTTCCTGATCATAGGTCATAGAAAGCAGATCGCCCTGTTCGCCTTTCGGATTACTTTCATACATCATCAAGCCGTAGTAGCCTACATTGAAATGGAGCGTGTTGTTTTCAACTGCTTTTATCTGTAGATAGTTTGTTCCACTGACTAGGGTAACTGTCGCAGACTGTGAGGGATCCGTGATGTTAATTGGAGTGAATGATATGGCATGTACACTTGTGATGTACAAGACCAGACTAAGAAAAGTAAAAATCAGTCGTTTCATATTCTTAATACTTTTGTTTGTGATAGAAAAAGCTAAAGGCCCAAGTCTGGGCCGTTGCCTTGGGGCGACGGACAGGCCAAAGTCTTTAGCTTTTCTGTTAGATATAGAATGTCATATTAGCGGATGACCACTTTCTGACCATTGATAATGTAAATGCCTTGCTTGAGGCTCTTTACAACGTCATTCTTCTTGCCTTTGGCAACGAAAGTGCCGTCGATGCCATATACCTCGACATCTGCGTTTTCTGCTTCAATGCCGTTGATGCCTGTGGTGCCATCGTTAACATAGAATGTATATGTTAGCTCAGGATTGTACAGGTTGTCGTCAGAGCTATAGAAAGTGCCTTCAGGGATGGTAACGGTGTAAGTGCCGTTTTCTGTTATCTCTGAGCTCAGCTTCAGCTCAAGCTGGTTCCAGGTGTCCGGTACGTAATCGAAAGATACAGAGATGTTGCTATCTGTGCCATCCTTCTTGACAGTTACCACATTGTCAGTATTCAATCGACCTACACCGTAGTTCGGGTCAACGGTGAGAACAATAGAAGCGAGTGATGTGACGGTGCTGCCATCGGCAGGTGTCACCTCTGTAGGAACGAGAATGTTCTTAGACATCTGATAAACGAGCTGGATAATGCCGTTGCCCTGATAGCTGATCGGGGTTTCGTTTGCATTGACAGCAGAAACAGCGATGCTGATACTGTTCTCAGAGAGAACGTTCTCAGGCAGTGTCAGGGTGATGACATTTCCTTCCACCTTAGAGTCAAGAAGGATGCGTGAGTTCATGCCGTATGTAGCCATGGCTGAGCGAACGGTTGCACCTTCTCCGCTCAGAGTGATCTTGATCTCAGAAGGAATCTCGGTGCTGTATTCGCCACCTTCTACGTAAGGAGCCGGATCAACGGATACTACAGACAGGGAAGTAGCGTCGACATTGAAGGGGATCTCATAATCAGGGTTGCAGATGCCGTGTCCCTGCAGACCGTCTGACCAGGGAGCAAGTTCGTCAAAGTATTCGTTGGCGATAGACTGTGAGTCTACCTTGAGGATGTAAGCACCGTACTCGTTGATTTCCTTCGGTGTCTGGGTTCCGATTTCAACAAACTTAGCAATGATCTTATTCTCGTCGGTATTTGCTGACAAGAGGGCGTCGGCCACCTTCACGTCGTCTTTGTACAGAGCAGCAGAGGCCGTTGAGGTAAGCATGACAAATGAGCTGTAATTCAGTTCAACCTGGCTCAGGCTTGGATTATAGGAGTTGGCGGCAGGGGTCGTAGAGTCGTACATCAGAGAGGCATCAGCGAAACGGCCGTCAAGCACACCGTATGAGAATTCATAACCGCTGTTGAAGTAGCAGTTGCCATATTTGCCTTCACCACCGTCAATAACTTCATTGCCATCCATGTCGGTCATGGTAATCTGAAGGATGATGTCGGTTGTCAGCTTATAGTTGGGATCATACATGTTAGACTCATCAAGAACGGCGGTAATGATGGACTGTCCGTTCTCATATTTCACGTCATAGGTACCCCAGTCTTTAGTACCATACATGCCCATAGGAACAACAGTGCTTTTCACTTTCACCTCTTTGTCTACTACGATGGTGACGGTTCTTCTGTTATCCTTGAAGCTAAGACACTGCTCTGCTGTCGGCGAATAAAGATTCGGCTCCGGATCTACACTGATGATATTGACAGGTGTCTGTATAGCTTTCTTGGCGGCTCCTTCAAAAGTCAGCGTAGCGACCTCAGGCGTCTCTGTGCCTTGATCTAATCCTTCTTGTGTCTTATAAGCTTCAATCTTGATCTCGTAGGTAGAGCCATCGTACATGTACCATGCATTGTCGAGCACTTGGCCAGCTTGTTCTATCTTGGAAGGACCGATATAGATCACATCCTCTCCATCTGCTTCGGGTGAGGTGTAATACTCATGCTGGATACCCTCGTCGCCATAGAAAGCATAGTGTAAGTATTTAACCTTTTTGTTCAGGGTTACTTTCACTGGTGTATCCCAATCGATCTTTTCCAGTTTCGTGCCTTGCTCCGGCTCTGAACTGACAACAGTCAGTGCGTTGGCGTCGGCAGGAACGAAGCTGACAGAAATTTCTTGATCTACACCATAAATAAAGCTGTGATTGTAGATCAGATAGGTCTTGCCTTTTTCTACTGTTAAAGAAGAAACGTTCGCATCCATTCCCATTTCAACGTTCAGTACGTTGCCGTCAACCATGAAGGTGGGGTAACACCAGCCATGAGAGAGCTTCAACGTACCGTTGGAAGGAGCCGTGAAGCTCGCATAAACGGTAGTTTCTACGGGAAGGAGATAAGTGTCTCCATCCGCGATTACGTACGGGTCTTCCTGTGTGCCCGTACCACTTGGAGTGGCATAGACGCTCAAGGCACATAGGAATGCCACTAAACTAATGAGTAAAGACTTCATAATACTTTAAGTTTTTAATTAGTTAAATATATATAGTAAGGGTCGGAGGAAAACCTCCAACCCTTTTGCTATATCAAATTGATGAGAGAGTCGCATCTTCTGCCTTGCTATGTGTAGTGGATCCGCTGACTTAAGTAGATATGCAAGGCAGGATGGTTTTACTTAACCATTACTTTCTTGACAACGTTGGTGTTGTCGTTAGTAGCTTTCACGATGAACAGGCCCTTTTTGCCGCCTGTGCTGACCTTTACAGATCCGGTGGTCGAATTGGCCTGGTTGATTGCGCTTCCGCTAATATCGTAAACGGTTACATGAAGCTCGTTTCCGCCATTGACGTATATCATGCCATCCTCGGTTGAGATACTGATAGCGTCGTTGGAGCTCGTTGCATTCTCAATACCTGTCGTTCCTGCGGAGAATTTCAATCTGGCAGCGTTGATCACACGCTCTGTGTTGGCATCGAGCAGCATGACAACGATCTTGGCGTTATCCCAGTTGGTGACATTCTCAGGCATACTGAACACCTTATTGAAGGCGACAGGCTGGCCGGCGGTGACGCTTACGGGAATGATGCCGGATTCACCGGCGAAGTTGTCGTTAGCGACTTTGCGGGCAACATCATTGAATGTAATTACAACGATGCTTGATCCATATTTACCACCCTTTCCGAAATCGCCCAGTATGGACTGGTCAAATGCGTAGAGATTGTTCTTCTGAGGACCTGTAAGTCCGTCTTCCAGGACAACGAATGCAATGTTATGATTCAGAGAGGTCATGTTCATGGCATAGTTCACATTACCAGCGATCTGAACATTTCCACTATTCTTGTCATATACAGCCTTATCGATCGTGACATCAGCGATGGCAAAGTTGTTCAACTCGCGCTGGGTGATGTCATAGAATGTATTGTTGCCCTCGGGAGAGTCGAAACGATACTGCTGGTTTGCGTCCACGTACATCGGCGCATAGAGAGAGTCGATACGGTTGACTACTCCCGTAGGCTGGGCGGTGATGCCGAAGTAGCTGTTGTAGTCCTCGTATGCGAACTGGTCGGTACCGATGACCGAGCTGTGAATAGCCACTGGTATAATCTGGTCACCATACAGATTCTCGAGGTTTTCTATTGCAAGAATACCCTGCGGACAGTTGGGGCACTGCTGACCTGTACTTTCCTCAATCACGACATGCTTGGTGGTCTCGAATGCGAGGTTGCTGATAGTACCGTTCTGGCTATAGACCGTACCGCCAAGATCGATGCTGATGGTGTATTGGTTCTCTTCACCGACGGTCAGAGGCAGTTTGTCAGGGAAGGTGAACGAGTAGGTGTTGGCACTTGTGATGGGCTGGCTCGGAGTATCTGTATAGGTGCTCTTGAATGTGCCATCGGCAGAGGTCAGCGTAGCGCTGATGGAGTTGTAGGATTTGTCGCTTGTCACCTGGACGACGGCTCCCACAGTGGTAGACGTCTGGTTGACCTGCATCGTCTGAACATTGGGCACGAAGTTGAAGTCACCCTTGTAGTAGACCTTCACGTTATCAATGAAGACGATGCTCTGATCATTGTTCTCATTGACGAAGGCAATATAAACGTTCTTACCTGCGTAATCGTGAAGCGACTTTTCTACGTGGGTCCAGTCTCCTGACAGGCCCTCCTCAGAGGCACCAGGAGTGAGCTGCTCGTCATAGATCACTTTACCATTAGCCTTAAACTTGTTGTAAAGCTCTTTGGTGAAGTTGCTGTAAACAGCGTCATCCTCAAGAATCATCACCTTAAGCCGGTCAGACTTCACTGTACGATAGGACTGGGCATCGAAGCTGAGATAATAATCGCCATTCTCAATAGACAGGCGAGGCAGTGACATCCAATCGTCGGATTGGCCGGCTGGATTATACATAGATGTTGAGGCAGCACAGTAGTCTGAGCTGTTCTCATCTTCACGAATTACGAAGTTCCAGGGAGTATTATCAGTATCAAAGCCAAGATTCTGCATGGCGCTTGTCGGCTTGTTATGGTCGCCCTCATACAAGAGGTATCTGACCATGGAATTGCTGGGATCGTTGAAGTCGTCAGCGAAAAGGCTTCCGTCTGAACTGATCTCAGGTTCGTATGCACCATTATAGTTTATTGTGATCTCATCGTTCGGGCAGAAGCCCATGATGTCTGTAACAGAACCGGCATTAACCACAACCTTATATTTCTCGTCTTTTTCAAGATAGCGTTTCAAGCTGGGGTATAATGAGATCACGGTCTCTGCACTTTGTACGATGTTAAGATCGCAGACGGGAGAGGTCTGGCCTTCCTTGTAGAGATATGCTTTGGCATTGTCGGCAACGGCAATGGAGAGGTCGAAGGCGATCTGTACAGGATGATCAGAACTGATCTCCGAGACATTAGCCTGGTCGGCCGGTGCCACCTGCAGTGCCTTGGCCGGAGCTTCTTCGCGTCCTACATATTTAACATTGATTTCGTCACTTTTGATTGACTCGTCATTCAACAAGTAGAATGCGCCGGCCGGAACCTTTATGGTGTACTCTTCATTTGCATTTAATGATTGAGGAATACCACCGATGGCAAAGGTCTTGTTTCCGGTCTGGGCAGTGATAGCATATTCACGGACAGTCTTGCCGGTCTGATCCAGCAACTGAGCCTTGACACCTGATGTAATACCAGCAGATTTGGAGAAGGCTAAGGTCATCTGCCTAAATTTGGCGAACTTGGATCCTGAAACCGGAGAGGTAGCATAAGCACTCAGCGGATTGACGTGGCTTGCGGCCTCACTGATGGTTTCCGGCAGACGGATGATATATCCTTTGGTCTTTGCCTCGGCCATACCAACGATTACTTTCTCATCGTCCGAAACGTCCTGAATCGTTCCGGTGTAGTCATAACCGGTGCGCTCATAGAAGTTCATATTATAGCGGCCGGAAAGGATTTCGTCAATGCCATACCAAAGGCTGCCTACACGCACATACGAATAACGTACGGGATTGACAGCAGGGCTACATGCAAACACCACACCTGTGTTGGATACGGTACTTCCGCCGCGGTCCTGCTCCTCGCTGTCTTGGTTGTAAAGGGTGCAGGTGTTGTCAGTGGTGTTATAAAGATAGCTGGATATGTACTCACCGCCACCTACCTGAACCATTCCTGTGAGATATCTACCATTGTTGCTCATGGTAGATTCGTCCACGAAAGTCTGGCTGGGAACATTGCCAAGAGCGTTGTCTACATATTTACATTCTTGAGTTGTCTTATTGTAGACATAGTAGCATACTGTTGCCGGTGTGATGAAGTTGATGATTCCGGCGATAATATTGCCGTCGGCGCTGATATTGTCAATACGAACCTGATTGGTGTTGTAGCCCAATTTTGTCGTTTTGGGGAAGTTGGGCAGCTCAGCGTAAACATCGATTGACTTGTATGTGCCGTCCGACTGTTTCTCCCACAGAAGGGGGATTTCTATATATCCCTCAGCACCGTCTGTAAAGCTGTCTGTATTGCCCCATCCGGCGATATATTTTCCGTCAGGAGTTACAGTGGTTGCCTTGCCCGCATACGTAGAGGGCAGGGAAATCCATTGCTTCTGGTCCAGATCATAGTAAGCCGGTTTATTGTCGTAGCATCCGACAATAGTCTTACCGTCATTGGTGACATCCTGGGCCTGGACGGATTTCATCAAGTCGGCCTCTACCCACAATTCCGTAAGATCACCCGTCTCTGTATTGATCAGATAGGGATAGGCGTAGCGGCTTTGGTCGTCCTCATTGGTACCTTCCGCCGTGGCCCAAAGGCCATTGTCTGAAAGAGATGTGAATCCTGCCGGCTTGGGAAAGCTCACAGCTTTCAACTGGGCTTCCTGCGCAGAGGACGGAATGGCCCATAATAAACTGCAAACCAGCAGAATACATAGATATAGATTTTTCTTTATCATAAAATGGAATTACAAATATGGTATTTATATTACTTTTTACTTTACAATGACCTTCTCTGTCCGGCCGTCGGCATATTTCAGAATGTTGATGCCTTTCTGGGGAGCATTGAGAAGCTGGCCGTCGATAGAGTAGCGGGCAACGACCTTATGGCTGGCGTTGTTCTGTACACCGGTTATGCCTGTTGTTCCGTCATAGACAAAGTTGACGGTGATTTCGGAATCTGTGGTCATGGAATTCTCACCCTTGACCGATAACTTTACGACACATGTGCCGGGCTCTGTTCCACAGATCCACTCTGTCTGGGAAGAGATGTCGATGGTGCTTCCTGCGGTGGCAGAGGTATTCTTTTCCATGGAGCCTACCGACTGTGCGCTGGTGCAGTTTCCTGCACAGCAGGCGTCAAAAGAGGTGCCGCTGGGTAAGGTGGTAACGTCAAAGGTGATCTTACAGTTCGCTTTTTTGGAAGACATATTCTTGACATAGACATCCTTTAACGGAATGACGGGGACCTGTATGATCTCATAGCTGCCATCAGGATTAAATGTGAAGTCCTTTTTGTAATCGACTTCATCCATTGTCAGTGTGGAACCATTCTCGATGATGTTTCCGTCGCCATCAACGAAAGAGAACGACTGTGCATGAATGGATAGGCATCCCATGACTAATAAAACACAAAAAGTAAAGATCTTTTTCATCTTGTTTTAAATTGTAATATTAAACTTGTTTTTTATAGTAAAAGAGTCAAAAATAGTAATTGGGAGGTCCTTTAGGATATATAGAACCTCCCAATCCGTCTTATTCTTTGTTAGATGTACCGTCACCGGTAGGAATCACAGGGACCTTGATCACCTGCTGTACTCCGTTGTTGTTATAGACGAAAACAACGATAGACATATTCTCAGCTTTCCATGCTTCATCCAGGACAGCAGAGTATGTTACGGTCTTCTCTTCGTCCCAATGAATGCTGATATCCTCCCCGTCACGCCCGTTAACGGCTGTACGGAATACATGGTTATGCACATAATTAGGGTTGATGTGGCCGTCGCCCATGGTTTGAATATTTATTATGCTGTCTTCCGTGAGCCATACTTGCAGCTTGCCGGTGATATCCTGTTCTACGCCCTTTGCCTGGACATTGATGGTCGCGGTGCGTGTGGCTTCGTCGTACGAGGTCGTCGCATCCAGTTTGATAGGAGCTGTACCCTGTAAGGCGTCACGGACGATCGTACCCCATGACTGATAGGTACTGGAGACGGTCTGTCTGTCAATAACGCCGGTAGGCTGTGACTCGATGTTCCAGGAGTCATAATAATAATCGCCGGTCTCTGTCCATAAGGGATAGTGTTGTCCGGAGAAGGTCTTTGAGAACGGACCGCTATGGATACCGACTGCGATCACATTGTCTGCACCGTATTGTTCTTGCAAGGCCTCAATGGCTACCGTGGCGTCAGGACAGTGGACACATCCCTGTCCGGTGAAGTCCTCAATGAGCACGTGCTTCGAAACTTGAATAGGCTCAACATAGATCAGACGGTCGTCCTCTGCAATATCGCTGCATGAAGCCAGTGAAAGTGTGGCTGCACAAATGGCAAACGTTTTGTATATGTTGTTTTTTAGCTTCATTGTTATTTAGAAGTTATAGTTGTATGAAAGTGTTACACCCTTGCTGGCCGGAACATATCGGCAGACACCACCGGAACAGTTGAAGCCGGCTCGCGTGCGGCCATAGCCGAGCTGTAAGCGGTGTGATCCCTTGTTGAAAGTGATGTAGCCTTGGTAATAGTGCAGGTTGGTGACACCGCTGTTATATTCGTCGGAGATGGTAAACATCCAATTGGGAAGTACCGAGAGCTCCAACAGACCGTACCACCAGTCTCCAAGATCGTCGTCGGTTGACAGGTATTGGAGCTCGCCGCGCAGCGTAAACTTATTGTTGAATTGGTATTTGCCGTCAGCTACGAAGATGTCGGAGTGGATCATTCCGCCTTCACCTTCAACGATCGTCTTATTGTAGAACTGGTTCATGTACATAAGATTGAGTTTGAACTGACGTGTTATCTTCTTCTCAATCTGTACATTAAGATCCTGATAGAATGTCTCGTCTCCCATTTTCCAGAAAGCCGATCCATACCCGTCGGTACCTGCTCCACCGATATAGTTGGTGTCGATGCCACGGACATGAGAGAAATTGAGCTTGACATTGGTGCCATACTTACCGCCTAAGGCTGTATGGCGCTTGAATTTATAGCCAAATTCGCCCTGGAAAGCCCATTCACCGTCAGGATTGGTGGCATAAGGATACATTGCCGCCAACGCATAGGTATGTTCCATAGTGAAGGCCGGCATGTGGTTGATGAACGATGATGTGCCGGTGATGGTTCTACGGCTGCGGAACGACATGTTGTCACTGCGTTTGGCCTGCAGCAGGATGCTCATGCCTCTTTTTGAATAGGAGGCGGACAACATGGCGACGTTTCCCTTGCGGTAGATATACCCGTTGTCAAATGATGGGTCTTGCGTTTTCCAGGCATATTCGGCGAGCAGGTTGAAATCACCCTTTTGCAGGTTGGCCCTTATGTCGAAGGCGTTGACGTAAGTAGGGAGGTTGAGCTTATGGGTGGCATCGGTCATGATGTCCTCCTCAGACTCATATTTATTTACCCATGATGCGCCGAGGGTCAAATAAGTGTTATGCTCGGACATTGTCTTGAACCATTGGTCGAGCCCCAACTCAATGTCGCCACCGCTCACCCATGCGTCGTTGTACGACCAATAGCGTCTTTGTTTTCCGCTCAGCGCCTTGATGGTCACTCCCGGCAGCGGATTGATGACGAGGCGTCCTCCTAAGAGGGAGTTGTCCACTCCCAGGCTTCTCTCCTCGTATGTACGCAAGATGAAGCCTGAGCCAAACTGCTCGTAGAAGTTTCCTAATGTAAGGTTCCAATTCTTGAAGTGAGCTTTCAGATAGATGTTGGGGACACCCCATCCTTTAAAATCGTTCTCGAAACCGGGCAGCGGATGTTTTAGAAATTCAAAACGTGCGCCTGCGTCGATATGTTTGCTCATCACGCTTACATCGGCATAGGTGTTGGTCAATGCCCAGTCGTTGGTCTTTTCTGTTCCGATCTTGTCGTCATCCTGAGGAATGAGGATGTCGCTTTGGATACTTCCGCTTACTGTTATCTTTTTGCCGTTCTCTTCCTGGGCGAAACAATAAGCAGAAGATACTGATAGTAAAGCCAGGCAAAAAAGTCGGTTGATGGTTATCATTTCTTTATAGCATCAATTGTAATTAAAAGTAAGCAGCCGGGCTGGAAGCCTGGCTGCCGTCTTTGCTTATTGGTTTACTAATTCTTTCACCTTTTCAAAGATCTCCTGTTCAGCGCCTTCGGTGTATCCGTTATGCTTGTAGACGATATTGCCCTTACCGTCGACGATGAGCGTGTAAGGGATCATCTGTATGCCCAGTGCGCGCTTGAAGTCGCCATTCGGGTCAAGAAGTACATCGTAAGGCCATTCATGACTGTCAACCAACGGTTTCACCTTATTAATGTTCTGTGCCTGGTCGATGGAGATGGCGATGAGCTTGACACCGGTCTCTTCCTGCCAGTCCTCATACACCTCACTGATGGCGGTCAACTCGCGGTTGCAGGGCTTGCACCATGTGGCAAAAAAATCGATGATAAGAGGCTTGCCGTTGTTTGAAAGGGTGTCTGTCCTTACAGTCTTTCCATTAATGTCCTTAAGAGTAATAGATGGTAATTGCGCATGAGCGGAACAGAACATTCCGAGCGCTAAAGCAATGAATAATAATTTTTTTTTCATTATGTTACGCAACATTATGTATTTATTGTCGGCAAAACTAATAATAATTTTGTAATAAACCAACTTTTTTATTAGAAAAATGTCATAATGTCGTGGGTTTATACTAAAAGACTAGAAGAAATTCAGTAGAAGACGCAAACATATAATAAAAATACAGCCCTTATCCAATATTTTATTTCTTTTAGGAAAAGTGTAGTAAATATTTAAATGGCGATATGCTTATATTTATTATTATAATGTGCGGATATTTGAATAAAAAAGCCGGCCCATAAATATTTTAGGGCCGGCTGTATAATTATAATTCAGGGCTTATTTTACAATGATCTTGTCAGTAGTCAGGCTTCCGTCATTCAGTTTTGTACGGAGCAGATACATACCGCTCTTAGTAGGAGCAGCGATGATTCCGTTCTGAACTCTTCCGCTGAATACTACGGCACCACTCATGTCATAAATCATTGCACTTGCAGCATCGGCAACATATTCGATGGTGCCATCCTCGATGACGTTGGCGCGGAGCACCTTCTCTGTACCCTTCACAGCAGCAGAGTGGATACCGGTCGTGCTACCTCCGTTGATGGCCCATGATGAGAACATGAACGTTGAAGGATTGGTGCTGAAGCCCATCGCATTCATGCCATCGGCAGACAGCAGGGCAGAGCCGACGAGAACAGAGTCGGTTACCTCGGTAGGCTCACCTGTTGAATAATCAGTCCAAGAATAAGCCATACCTGCGTCAACGAAGGTCTGGCGGTTCACCTTGCCGCCTGTCTTATCTGATAGGTAAGTATAGAACATCTCTGGCTGATCTTTACCGGCAGGAACTACATAAGAATTGCGGGGATCGTAGATACTGGCCATTGCCGGGTTAGAGATGACAAGGTCACCGGCATCGGTGATATGTCCGGCCATACCAGTGTTCTTATACTGATCCTTCTCTAGCTTGTAGCACTTATTATTATCATTCAGATCGTAATAGAGAGGATATGTTATGGTCGTGGGGAAATAGTCAGACATATCGACTGTTTGCAGTGTGCAACCTACATAGCGGCCATTGAAGCTGCTTGACATCGAGTAGAGATCAAGCGAGTAGCCTGTCATGCGCTGATAATATACCTCATTGAAAGCATCAGAAGCTTTCCTATATTCGTCTAGAGCGGCATTATAGGCTGTTAGAGCCTCGAGATACTGGGCTTTTCTGGTTTCGTCGGTGATGAAGTCTTCGCGTTTGGGGCTTTCACCAACATACCCATTGTTAGCCCACTCTTGGAAAGCTTCATTATAGGCAGCGATCTCATCTTCTGTCATATACTGGGTGTAGTCAATAGACTCGGGCTCATCGGGATATTCTGGAAAATCAGGTCCGTCTTTCCAGATCAGATCTTCACCCAGCAAAGTGTAGTTCCATGGTTCACCGGGTGCGGTGCGTTGCCATACTACGATAGCGCCGGCCATACCGGAATAGTCAATCTGACGTCCCAAAATACGGTTCTTGTCAGCCGATACGAAGAGGGGATGATAGCCCTGCGGATAACGGCCGGTAAAGTCTTTCTCCGGATAAGGCAATGCTGTACAGGTGATCTGGTCACCGTTGATTTCCCATACATAAGGGAGAGTAAAAGTTGCGTTACCCATGATGTTTACATCTCCTCGTGTAAGGAGACCGCATACCATTGTACCATCAGGGGAAATACCGCGTCCTGATCCGTAGCTCCATGTGATATCTGACGGCATAGGCAGGTTGGTTATTTTATCGCCAGAGATGATGACAGGCTTCTCCTGTCCGGTTACTCCGATAGAACCGGCTACAGTTCCATCATCGCTAATGGCATCTCCATAATAATAGTCATCGTTGAACGTCGTTAAGGCGTTGTCTTCTTCTGTATTCCAAATTACGACAGTACCTTCGATTGATGAGCAGGCATATTTACCATTTGAAGAAATGTTAAGCATAGCTACATTGTCGGCCTTTTTGATCGTTTGACCCATTGAGGGGACAAAGGGGATAGCCAAGAGTGAAACTAAAAGTAAATGTTTTACCATAATAAAATATATTAAATTAATACTTGTTTGTCTTTATATATTACAGGGTGTTACACATGCTGGACGCGGGCCCAGATTTAAGATAGGGGCAAAGGTAATATTTTTTTGTAAAATGACAAAAGTCGGAAAGTCTTTTATTGTTAAATATGTCATTTTGTTGCGTTTGTATAGGTTTTCGTATTCGGCTTGTTGCGTTTTAAAAGTTTTATGGGGCATCTTGTAGTCTTTTATGTGTTGGATATGATTATGAGAGTATTGAGAATATCAGATATTTGAAAGTTATATATTGAGAAATTGTGAGAAAAAGGTCTTATAACTGACAGGTCGAAATTAATCTCTGATCTCTACTTTATATCTGTTAGAAAGGTTGTTAGCTCGCGAATTGTAAGGATTATGGAATAGACGGTTTTGATAATTGATAAAAACATGCCGGATAATATGCTTGCGGATAATTACAATATGAGGAATAATCCGTAATAGTGGTTAGAGAGGCAGGGCATAAACCGTAATCTGTCTACATGGATTGCTAGGGGGATACACTATCTTTGCAGTGTAAAAGCGATAATTTAATAAGGTTGTTTATGAAAAGATTATTTTTCAATTTGTGCGTGCTTTCCCTCGCACTTTGTACGTCGGGCACTCTTTATGCAGGCAACCCTCTGACAAAGACTATCAATCATAATACACAAATTATGGAAAAAGAAATGAATCTGACCCAGGAATGGGACAAGGTGTTCCCCAAGAGCGATCGTGTGGATCATGGCAAGATCGTTTTTCACAATCGTTACGGCATTACGCTGGCAGCCGATCTCTATAAGCCCAAACAGGTGGAAGGTAAGTTGGCCGCAATTGCTGTGTGTGGACCGTTTGGCGCTGTCAAGGAACAGTCGTCAGGACTCTATGCTCAGATTTTGGCTGAGCGTGGATTTCTTACCATAGCTTTTGATCCTTCTTTTACCGGTGAGAGTGGAGGAGAGCCGCGCAATGTCGCTTCTCCGGACATCAATACCGAGGATTTCTGTGCGGCAGTGGATTATCTCTGTTCGCGTGAGGATGTCGATCCGGAGCGTATCGGCATCATTGGCATTTGTGGTTGGGGTGGTTTCGCTCTTAATGCGGCAGCCATTGACACCCGTATCAAGGCAACGGTGACCAGTACGATGTATGACATGAGTAGGGTGACAGCCAACGGCTATTTTGATACGATGGACAGTGATGCACGCTATGAACTGCGAAAGCAGTTGAACGCTCAGCGCACGGAGGACTATATTAATGGCTCCTATGCACTGGCCGGTGGCGTGGTGGATCCGCTCCCCGATGATGCGCCCCAGTTCGTGAAGGATTACCATGCTTATTACAAGACGGCGAGGGGTTATCACAAACGTTCACTAAATTCTAATGGCGGATGGAATAAGACCTCGGCGCTTTCATTCATCAATATGCTGATATTGAGTTATAGTAGTGAGATCAGGAGCGCGGTGCTGATGCTTCATGGCGAGAAGGCTCACTCCCGCTATTTCAGCGAGGATGCTTTCAAGAAGCTTCAAGGAGATAACAAGGAGCTTGTGATTATTCCGGGTGCCAGCCACGTAGATTTGTATGATAATCTAAAAATGATTCCCTTCGATAAGATCGAGCAGTTTATGCGTACTTATCTCAAGTAGGTCTTGAGAGCTTATTTGACAGGGAATCCGTCAGGTGGAGTGCTCCGTATGATACTTTTTTCAGGTGTGGCAAGGAATACTTGATGTTAATACAACAGGCACACACTGCGTAGTTTGAAAGACGATAGCAGTGTGTGCCTGTTTTTCTATTGTGCGACAAAAAACATAAAACTTAATATGTCTTCAAGTATCCATTCCATATGCTCGTTGGCTAAGTAGCCATATACTCCTTGCCTAAGTAACCATATTGACTTTGTTTGAGTTTATTAGACACTATTTCTTTTATAGACAGAAACAGTAGACATCTTGCAGAAGGCCATCCTAAAAACGTAGACTGTCAGTCAAAAGTCGTATCGTCTTTCTTGCAGTCAGCAACGACTTTCTCTGGACAACGAAGTCCGTATCATTCTTTATGGGCAGTCCCTCTTTTCCGCGGCGGATCAAGTGTGAGCTTATATGTTGGGTAAGCCGGCCCTGCGTTATCAGTGGTCTTACAGCTCCAATCCTTTGAGCAGTGCCGGATAGACGTCCATGGCCTGTTCCATCTCACTGAGGCAGATATACTCATCGGCCGTATGGGAGCGTGCCGACTCGCCGGGACCGAGCTTAAAGGAGTCAAAACGCATGAGGGCCTGGTCGCTGAGAGTGGGGGAGCCATAGGGCTTTAGGCCCATCGAGATGCAGCGTCTCACGAGTGGATGGTCGAGCGCGATGCCGGAAGAGTGGAGACGGAAAGAGTGGGCCTTTACCTCGCTTTTGACATGATTGCATATAATGTCGTAGACTTCCTCGTTGGTGTAGAGCTCATTGGTGCGCACGTCAATAAGCATGGTGCAGCGGTCGGGCACGACGTTGTGCTGTGTACCGGCGTGTATGACGGTGAGCGTCATCTTGGTAGGACCGAGTAGGGGGCTTACTTTTTCGAAACGGTAGTCACGTATCCATCGCATGTCATCGAGCGCCTCGTAGATGGCGTTCACGCCTTCGTCGCGTGCAGCATGTCCGCTCTTACCGTATGCGATCATGTCGAGCACCATCAGTCCTTTCTCCGCCACGGCGGGCTGCATACCTGTCGGTTCTCCTACAATGGCGACATCGATCTTAGGCAGCTCGGGCAGGGCAAGGACGATGCCCGCCTGCCCCGACACTTCCTCCTCGCAGGAGGCCAGGTAGATGAGATTGTATGTGCGCGGCTCATTCACCATGATGCGGTAGGTCTGCAGCAGCGTGACGAGTCCTCCGCCACAGTCGTTGCTGCCCAGACCGTATAGGCGGTCGCCCTCAATGGTCGGCGTGAACGGATCGCGGGTCCACGATGGGGCAGGCTTGACCGTGTCGATATGGGCATTGAGTAGTACGGTAGGCCGCGAGGCATCATAATGCGGATCGGTGGTCCATACATTGTTGCCTTTGCGCTGTGGAAGAAAACCATATTCACGGATGGCGGCTTCCATGCAGTCGGCTGCTTTGTCCTCCTCACGGCTTACTGATGGCAGCTCTATGAGGGAGCAGAGCAGCCGGCGGGCGGCCGTGAGATAATTGGGATTCGTCATGTCTGCTTTCTCTTCATTAATTCTATTGTTTGCAAATTTAAGAAAAAACGGGAAATTTCTTTTTGTTTTGTTCAGAATTATTTATCTTTGCAATATATAATAGGATAGAAGCGCATGAGCGTTCCGGAAGGCGAGTATTACGACTCCGGAAATCCGCCTTGTCGTTTAATCGGCTAATAAAGAAACAATTTATGCTGAACCCCAGTCATCTTTCTGTTCTCATCCATGAGCAGGCCAAACGGTACGGCGACCGCCCCGTACTCAATTATCGCAGATTCGGCAGTCTGGAATGGAAGACAGCTTCGTGGAATCAGTTTTCCAAAGGCGTAAAGATGGTGAGTAATGCACTGCTTGAGCTTGGTGTGAAACCACAAGATGCCATAGCCGTGTTCTCGCAGAACTGTATTCACTATCTGCTTACCGACTTTGGCGCTTACGGCGTCCGTGCCATCTCGATCCCATTCTATGCCACGAGCAGTGAGCAGCAGATTCAGTATATGATCAATGATGCGCAAGTACGCTTTGTCTTTGTAGGGGAGCAGGAGCAGTATAACAAGACACATCGTATCTTTGCCCTCTGCCCTTCCTTGGAACGCATAATCATCTTCGACCGTTCTGTCCGTATCTCTACGCACGATCCCCATGCCCTCTATTTCAGCGATTTCATGAAGATGGGTGACGGTTTCCCTCATCAGGCAGAACTGGAAAAATGCTACCGAGAAGCTAGTGATGACGACATCTGTAATATCCTTTATACCAGTGGTACGACGGGCGAGAGCAAAGGCGTGATCCTTACCTACGGCCAATACAACGCGGGCATACGAGCCAATGACAAGTGCGTACCCGTGGGCGAGGACGACCGCGTCATCAATTTTCTTCCTTTCACGCATATCTTTGAGCGTGCGTGGTCGTACCTCGCACTTTCCGAAGGTGCACAGCTGATTATCAACACTTATCCGAAGGAGATACAGGACTCCATGCGTGAAACACATCCCACCTGTATGTCGTCGGTGCCCCGTTTCTGGGAGAAAGTGTATCAGGCGGTAAAAGATAAGATCGACCATGCCAGTCCCATGCAGCGCTCACTTATGTTGCGGGCACTGCATATCGGCCATCAGTATAATGTAGAATGTCTGGGGCAAGGCAAACGTCCGTCACTTGCGCTTGCCTTCCAATATAAACTGGTGAATTCAACGATATTGGCATTTGTGCGTAAACAGCTCGGATTGGAGCGCCCCCATCTTTTCCCTACGGCAGGTGCATACGTGTCACCGGTGGTTGAGGACTTCGTTCACTCCCTTGGCATCGGTATGGTTGTCGGTTATGGACTGACTGAGAGCCTGGCCACCGTGTCATGCGACCATTTGGGAAAGCCGTTCACCGTCGGTAGCGTAGGTCGTCCCCTCGAGGGCCTTCAGATCAAGATAGGTGAGAATAATGAGATCTTGTTGAAAGGACCGACTATCACCCGAGGCTATTATAAGCGTGACCAGATCAATGCGGTGTCTTTCGATGCCGACGGATATTTTCACACAGGTGATGCCGGCTATATGAAAGACGGGGAACTTTATCTTACCGAGCGCATTAAGGACCTCTTTAAGACATCCAACGGCAAATATATAGCTCCCCAGATGATGGAATCGCTGCTGCTCGTCGATAAATATATTGACCAAGTAGTGGTCATTGCCGATCAGCGTAAATTTGTCTCTGCTCTTATCGTACCCGAGTTCCGTCTGGTGGAGGAGTGGGCCCGTGACCATCAACTTAGGTTTGCCACACGTGAAGAGCTTTGCCGCAATGAGAAATTGTACAAGATGCTTGCCGACCGGATAGACACGCTGCAGCAATCGCTGGCCAGTTATGAGAAGATCAGACGGTTTACCATTATACCTCATCATTTCTCTGTAGAGAGCGGTGAGCTTACCGACACGCTGAAAATACGTCGTCCCATTATTTATAAGAATTATCAGGAGATCATCGACAAGATGTACGATGATGCAGAAAATAATAGAATATGATCACAGCAGACCAATTAAAAGATGTGATGGACAGAGTTGAGAAGCTCCATCATTATTTGAATATCGATCAGAAGAAAGTAGAACTGGAGGAAGAGACCTTGCGTACGCAGGCGCCGGATTTCTGGGATGATCCCAAGCGGGCGCAGGAGCAGATGAAGAAAGTAAAAGGCATTGAGCGCTGGGTCACCGGTTATAAGAATGTGCGTCAGTTGGCTGAGGAGCTTCAGTTGGCTTTCGATTTCTATAAGGATGAGATGGTCAGTGAGGAGGAAGTGGATGCCGATTATGCGAAGGCTATAGCTGCCATTGAGGATCTGGAGCTGAAAAACATGCTGCGCCAGGAGGAGGATCCGATGGATGCAGTGATGAAGATCAACTCTGGTGCCGGTGGTACGGAAAGTCAGGACTGGGCCTCGATGCTCATGCGTATGTATCAGCGTTGGGCAGAGGCACACGGCTACAAGGTGACGGTCAACGACTTGCAGGAAGGTGATGAGGCCGGCATCAAGTCGGTTACGATGACGATCGAGGGTGGAGAATATGCCTATGGCTATCTGAAGAGTGAGAATGGTGTACACCGTCTCGTCCGTGTGTCACCTTATAATGCACAGGGCAAGCGTATGACGAGTTTCGCCTCTGTCTTTGTCACACCTCTTGTGGACGATTCCATCGATGTCTACATCGATCCTGCCCGTCTGAGCTTTGACACCTTCCGTTCGGGAGGCGCCGGTGGTCAGAATGTGAACAAGGTGGAGTCGGGTGTGCGTGTGCGCTATCTCTATCAGGACCCTGATACAGGTGAGGAAGAGGAAATCCTTATTGCCAATACGGAGACGCGCGACCAGCCGAAGAACCGTGCGAAGGCTCTCCTTCTGTTGAAGTCACAGCTTTACGACCGTGCGATGAAAAAACGGATGGAAGCCCAGGCTAAGATTGAGGCAGGCAAGAAGAAGATAGAGTGGGGCTCGCAGATCAGAAGCTATGTGTTTGATGACCGTCGTGTGAAAGATCATCGTACGAACTATCAGACTTCTGATGTGGATGGTGTGATGGACGGTAAGATCGATGGTTTCATCAAAGCCTATCTCATGGAGTTCGCCGCCTCTGATGCTGAGCAAGAATAACTAAAACATAAACCTTTAAATTATTACCACTATGAATGGAGCAAAGAAGACAAAACGCGAACGGCGTGAGGAATTGCAGCAGAAGCAAGGCGACAAGATAGTCAAGTGGATCTTTGTGTGTCTGATTCTGCTGGCCATTATCTATATGATCTATACTTTTACGATGGTGGCATGAGCGGAATGGAAATAGAAAGGAAATTCCTTGTGAGGAAAGGCAGTGCTTACAGAAGCGCCGCCTTTTCTTTTTCCCATATTCAGCAAGGGTATATCAAGGCCGAGGGTGCTACGGTGCGCGTGCGCGTGCGTGACGATAAGGCCTATCTGACAATTAAGTCGAAGAGTGTTGACGGAGGGCTTTCTCGTTATGAGTTCGAGAAAGAGATCACCCTTGATGAGGCCCGTCAACTGATGAAGCTCTGTCGGGGAGGTGTGATCGACAAGCACCGTTATCTGGTGAAGAGCGGCACACACACTTTTGAAGTGGATGAGTTTCATGGCGATAATGACGGGCTGGTCTTCGCCGAGGTTGAGTTGGGATCACCGGATGAGCCTTTCATCAAGCCCGATTTTATCGGACCGGAGGTAACCGGTGATGCTCATTTCTATAATTCTAATTTGCTCACTGAGCCTTATTCCACTTGGAGGCAACTCGTGCCAGAGGAATACCGATGAGCTGCCCCAGCACTACGCCCACCGCATCGGCGGCCCAGTCCATGATGTCACCGGAGCGGTGGCCGCCTGTGCAGGTGGCTTGTACGATCTCTATCAGTCCCCCCATAATAATAGGTAATAAAAACAGCCAGAGAAAAGTCCATCGTCGTGGTTGTTGCGGTGACCGCCATCCATATTCGAGCCATGCAACCGTGCATAACCCGCCGTACATCACAAAGTGGGTCCATTTGTCCATGAAAGGCACATCATCGAGGGGCGTCTCAGGAAAAAACGGCACCAGACATAGCACCCAGATCACTAGAATGATAAGCAACGTAAACCGGTAGATGCTTAATATTTTCTTCATATTGTATATATTTGCTTTGATTTTTGTGCAAAAGTAAGCATTATTTTTATAATTTTGCAGTCTGAAAACAAAATTATTATCAGTATGTCAGAAGAAAGAGTCAATTTCGGTAGTAAAATAGGAATGATTCTCGCCACAGCCGGCGGTGCCGTCGGATTGGGTAATGTGTGGCGGTTTCCTTATATGACAGGTGAGAATGGTGGGGCTGCTTTCATTTTCATCTATTTGCTTTGTGTCATTCTGCTGGGAGTACCTTGTATGGTATCAGAGTTCATCATCGGCCGCCATGGTGCAGCCAACACTTATCGTGCTTATTCGAAGATGTCTGGTGGACACGCATGGAAATATGTCGGACTGCTTGGTGTGCTGACCGGTTTTCTCATTACGGGCTATTATGCCGTTGTGTCGGGATGGTGCGTTCAGTATATCTATGCCTCTGCAGTCGGACAATTGCATGGCGATCCGACTTATATACAGCAATATTTCCAGACCTTCTCCAGTGATGCCCTGCGTCCGGTATTCTGGTTGGCCGTTATCATTCTGCTTGCCCATTTCATCATCATTCATGGTGTCCGGGGAGGTATAGAGCGGGCTTCCAAGCTAATGATGCCCACCTTGTTCATCTTGTTGCTGGTCATTGTGGTGGCTTCTTGCTTGCTCCCGGGTGGTTATAAAGGCATAGAGTTTCTTTTCAAGCCAGACTTTGAGAAGCTTGATCAGAACGTTTTTCTGGGGGCACTGGGACAGTCATTCTATTCGTTGAGTATCGCCATGGGCTGCATCAGCACTTATGCCAGCTATTACAGCCGTCAGACCAACCTTTTCAACTCGGCAGTCCAAGTGGCCTTGGTCGATACGATGGTGGCCATTCTGGCTGGTCTGATGATCTTCCCTGCAGCCTTTTCCGTGGGTGTGAACCCTGATTCGGGCCCCTCCTTGATTTTCATCACGTTGCCTAATGTGTTCAATCAAGCCTTTGCGGGGATGCCTATTCTGGGATGGATCGTATCGCTGATGTTCTATGCCCTGCTCTCGTTGGCGGCTCTGACATCGCTGATATCGCTCCATGAGGTGAGCACGGCTTTCTTCGTAGAGGAGTTGCACATCTCGCGGAAGAAAGGCGCATGGATTGTCACATTGTCGACGATGGTGATTGGTGCTGTTTGTTCACTCTCTTTAGGAGCTGGACGGGGACTGGTGTTTGGTGGAAAGTCACTTTTCGACTGGTTTGACTTCATCACCGGACAGATATTCCTGCCTGTCGGCGGTTTTCTTACTTGTATCTTCTTGGGTTGGATCGTACCGCGTAAGATCGTCAAGGATGAGTTTACCAACTGGGGCACATTACGGGGCCGATTTTTCGGTGTTTATCTTTTCCTGATGCGCTTCATCTGCCCGTTGGCTATTTTAGCTATTTTCTTGCATCAACTGGGTGCCTTCTAAAATATTAGTATGACAGAACGTGGAAATTTCGGAACCAAAATAGGTGTCATCCTTGCTACAGCCGGTTCGGCTGTCGGCTTGGGTAACATCTGGCGTTTCCCCTATATGACGGGGCAGGATGGAGGCGCTGCCTTCATCGTGATTTATATAGTGTGTGTCCTCATGCTTGGCATTCCCGGCATGGTGGCCGAATTTATTGTAGGCCGGCATGGCGCATCGAATGCCATGCGGGCCTATGGCCGCGTAGGCGGCAAGCCATGGGCATTTCTCGGTGTGCTGGGCGCACTGACAGCCTTGATCATTCTCGGTTTTTACTCAGTCATTGCGGGATGGTGTCTGCAGTATCTTTTTGCATCGATGATGGGACAGCTGAAGGGTGATCCGCAGTATATCCGGCAATATTTCACCGAATTCACTACGGGTACATGGACGCCGATCATCTGGTCGGTAGTTTTTATTCTCATCACTCATCTGGTGGTGATCCGTGGCGTACGGCGTGGAATAGAGAAGTTCAGCAATGTGCTCATGCCCCTGCTCTTCATTCTGCTTATCGTCATTGTCATCGCTTCTTGTACGCTTTCCGGTGCGATGGACGGCATCCGTTTCCTGTTTCACCCTGACTTTTCTAAGATCAACCGGAGTGTCTTCCTCGATGCGTTGGGCCAGTCGTTCTTCTCCCTCTCACTGGGAACGGCCTGTCTCTGTACCTATTCAAGCTATTTCTCTCGACGGACAAAGCTGTTCAACTCGGCGGCCCAGATAGCCGGACTGGACTCGTTGATTGCCATCCTGGCCGGGCTGATGATCTTTCCTGCGGCCTTCTCGGTGGGCGTGCAACCTGACAGTGGTCCTTCGTTGATCTTCATCACGCTGCCCAACGTGTTCCAACAGGCTTTCACACCAACGATAGGCTATCTGATAGCGATCCTTTTCTATGCTCTTCTGGCCTTGGCGGCTTTGACATCTACCATTTCCATGCACGAGATCGGCACGGCTTTGTTTTATGAGGAGCTGCATATCTCGCGTCGCCATGGAGCGATTATCGAGACCTGCCTGGCCTGTATCATCGGCGTACTTTGCTCATTGTCGTGCGGTGCTGTTGATCTTACCATCTTTGGCAAGAGCTTCCTTGATTTCTGCGATTACCTCACGTCGAATGTCCTGCTGGTGGGTGGCTCTTTCCTTACCTGTATCCTTGTAGGTTGGCTGGTACCTCTGCAGACGGTGAAGGATGAGTTCACCAACTGGGGCACGATTTCGGGTCGTCTCTTTGCGGTGTGGCTTTTCGTCATCCGCTTTGTATCGCCCCTTTGCATTCTTGCTGTGTTCCTCCATCAGTTAGGTATCGTATAAGGACATCCGAAAATGGACTTAAACTGTCTTGCCCCTATATAGATGCGGATGTCCAAGAATTAAGGAATACGTGTTGAAGCGATAAGGAGTCGGAGGAGGGTACGATAGACGAACGATAAGGGGAAATCCCTCTATGGGGTCTTATATCTGATAGATGAAGGCTGAACAGAGGGATTTTCGTGTTGCCTGATTAAGATATAAGGTGGTCTGCATGCTCGTTTTTTAGCAGGGTTGATCTAATGGTCAAGACACACTTTGACATATTCGTTTTTCAATCGTGCCGACATTCATGGATATTCGGTTGCCGTCATCCTATTGCTGGGCATATTATGGCTCACCCGATAAATA
>ULLE01027952.1_pt1 | contig 32828 bp, 43 predicted proteins | sample 1951331 | NCBI WGS metagenome assembly ULLE01 (sample SAMEA4835518, study PRJEB28245) | human gut metagenome | biome: gut microbiome; material: fecal sample | place: Denmark | collected 2008
TTATATAAAGCCCTTTTCTGGTGAATTTGCTGCCTCCGCGTGTCACCTCATCTATTATTACCTTTGGACTTACTATCCAGCCAACGAGGATACATGTGGCAAGTGCAACGATTGGCATAAGCACATTGTTGCTGACATAGTCCATTATATCAAGTATCTGTCCGACTGTGCCGTTTGGAAGCTTAACCTCCATATAGAGCTTATTGTAGCCAAGGCAGACTATTATCTCTGCAATCAGACCATATACCGTGACTAAAATTGCGCTTTTTCTGCGGCTCCAATGAAATCTGTCTATAAGACTCGATACAATAGCCTCCATAATTGATACAGACGATGTGACTGCTGCGAATGCAACTATCATGAAGAATATCAGTCCAACAATATCTCCTGCTATTCCCATTTCATTAAATACCTTTGGCAGCGATATAAACATAAGCCCCGGTCCTGCTGACATGCCGTCTCTGCCCATAAATACATATACTGCCGGAATAATCATAAGACCTGCAAGGAATGCAACAAGTGTATCAAAAATCTCGATCTGGTTGATTGAGCCCATGAGCTTTGATTCCTTCTTGACATACGAACCATATGCAACCATGATTCCCATAGCCACACTGATTGAGTAAAACAGCTGACCGAGCGCATCAACAAATACTGTGGCAAGCTTTTGCATTGTAAGTCCCTTGAAGTCAGGAACCACATATATCTTAAGACCCTCAAGACCACTTCTTACTGCGCCTGATGCCTCCTTATAATGGAGCGTCAGCGAGAAAATACCGATTGCAAAAATAAGCACAACAAGGATAGGCATGAGCACCTTGCTGAAGCGCTCGATACCTTTATTGACTCCGCCAATGACAACTGCTGCTGTTATAAGCAGATACACCACTCCAAATATGATTGGTGCCCACTGGCCTGTGATAAAGCCTGTGAAATATCCATCCGCAACCGCATTTTTACCGCTTCCTGTAATGAAAAGGGTAAAATACTTTAAAACCCATCCACCTATAGTACAGTAGTAAGGCAGAATAATAGCCGGTACTATACACGCAAGCACACCGATAAACTTACCCTTTGGATTGATAAAACCATACGCGGTGAGCGGTCCCTGTCCGGTCTTACGTCCTATTGCAATCTCAGTGGTAAGCAATGCAAAGCCAAAGGTCAGAACAAGTATCAGATACACCAACAGAAAAAGTCCTCCTCCGTCCTTTGCTGCCAGATACGGAAACCTCCATATATTTCCAAGTCCTACCGCACTGCCGGCTGCCGCAAGGACGAACCCAATGTTGCCGGAAAAAGTGCTTCTTGATTTTTCTTTCATTTTCTACTGTCTCCTTAATATATTATATAATTTAATTTCGATTTAATATGGACATTGTTTCCATTTACAAATCTAATATACCTATTATAATCATCTGGAGTACATTTTGCAACGGTTGATATTTTTTATTCGCATTTGCAGTACGTGTGGTGGCACATGGCAGGTGTCGTGAGTGCTACGCTACACTGTCAAGATACTGTACGAATTATGCCTCAAAAACTTTCTTAACTTGACGAAACCGTCGCTACTCGCCCTCCATGGCTCGATAGCTCCTTGTCCCGGCGTCCATGCCGGGACATTTCTGATTTTCATCTGGCATAATTCAACAGTATCTAGACAGCTCCGCTATTCGCTCTCACGACACCTGCCATGTGCCACCACACGTAACGCAAATTCACCACAACATAAGGAACGTAAGCCCCAGGTACCGCGGGCGCACACGTACTCCCGCCGGAGCGCATAGCGAAGTGGCTTAGATACTGTAGAAATTATGCCCACAAAACGCAGAAATACCCAGCCATGGACGGCTGGGTAAGGCGTTATGCGCCACGGACGGCGCATAAAAGCCGGTTTCGTCAAGCATAGAAACCCATCAAGCATAATTTCGTACAGTATCTTAGCCACGCAGCGTAGCGACGGCAGGAGTACGTGTGCGCCCGTGGTACCCGGGGCTTGCGTTCCGTACTATTTATTATCCTAAATAAGGTTCTTGATTCCCTCTGTTAAACGCTTTGCAACTCTCACATTGTTCATAGTATAAAGGTGAATTCCCTCCACATCATTAGCTAAAAGCTCAATTATCTGACTCTCGCAGTAAGACATTCCGGCATCAAAAAGTGCCGCCTTGTTGTCTCCGTATCTGTGCACAATCTTCTGGAACTTCTCCGGGAACTTTGCTCCGCACATTGTGACCATTCTCTGAATCTGAGCCGCATTTATACAAGGCATGATGCCCGGGATAACAGGCACATTGATACCTGCAAGCCTGCAGTCCTCCGCAAAATTGAAGAAGGTATTATTGTCAAAGAAGAGCTGCGATAAAAGAAGCTCTGCACCGGCATCAACCTTTTTCTTAAGATTCTTAATATCATCTACCTTATCAGCTGCCTCCGGATGGATGTCCGGATAGCACGCACCTGCGATACAGAACTGATCACCTGTGGTGTCCTTTATATACTTAATAAGGTCGCTTGCATGGAGAAAATCCTCCTTTGCAGGCACGTTCGGATTTCTATCTCCTCTTAAAGCGAGGATATTCTCAATGCCCTCATATGAAAGCTGTCTCGTGAACTCATCTATCTCAGCCTTGTTATAGCACAGACATGTAAGGTGTACGACCGGCTCCACATTGTACTGGTTCTTGATTTTCTTCGCAATCTCGATAGTCTTGTTATTGTTTGAGCTGCCGCCTGCGCCAAATGTCACGCTGATGTACTCAGGATGACAATCACAGAGTATCTCAAGCATCTCGTCTATATTTTTGAAGTCCTCCTCTTTCTTTGGTGGAAATATCTCAAAGGAGAGCGACTGTGGTTTGTTTGTATGTATCTGTGTAATCTTCATGTTATCCTCCGGTATATATGGTTATTCAATAATTTGTAATTTTTATATTCCATATATTACTGTAGTTTTTTGTCATTGTAAAATATATTTTTCTTTTAGTTTGTCATAAATAAAATCTATATCAAAACTTGCTGAGCATTTGATTTTTTTATATGAGGTGATATAATGGGCGAAGCAAATCAAAAAGAGGTTTCAAAATGAAAAAAATAGATTTTGATAATGATTCGATAAAGAAAAATATATTGCAGGCTGCTCTGCCCATGCTGGCAGCCCAGATTCTAAGCCTGTTGTACAATATAGTAGACCGCATATACATTGCCCGCATACCGGATATGGGAACCACTGCACTCGGTGCTGTGGGGCTTTGCTTTCCTATTATAATGCTGACAATCGCTTTCTCCAATCTCTTTGGAAGCGGTGGTGCTCCGCTTTTTTCAATAAAAAGAGGCATGAGTGATGACAGAGCCGCCAATACTATAATGAATACGAGCTTTACAATGGTCTGCACATTCGCAGTCGTTTTTACAGCTTTGTGCATGATTTTTGCAAAGCCTCTTTTAATCGTGTTTGGCGCATCTGAAAATGCTCTCAAATACGCTCTGCCATACCTGCTCATTTATTTGATAGGAACACTCCCATCCATGATTTCAACCGGCATGAATCCCTTTATCAACGCTCAGGGCTACTCCACTACCGGCATGCTGTCTGTTGCAATCGGAGCCGTTGCCAATCTGGTTTTAGACCCGCTTTTTATATTTGGATTTAATTTCGGTATCAAAGGAGCAGCTATTGCTACGGTCATCTCACAAATACTGTCTGCTCTCTATGTGCTTCACTTTCTTAGGAAAAAGGCTGAGCTTAAGGTGCGCCTTATGACACTCTCTGAATTCAGTGAAAACACGCGCTATGCAAAGGACATCATAAGCCTTGGAACCTCAGGCTGTGTCATGCAGCTCACAAACAGCCTGGTATCTATATGCTGCAACAATGTGCTTTCAGTGACCGGTGGCGATTTGTACATATCGGTAATGACCATCGTATCAAGCATCAGGCAGATGGTCGAGACTCCAATTTATGCAATTGTGGAGGGTTCATCTCCTGTTTTAAGCTACAACTATGGCGCCAAAAGGCCGGCCCGGGTGAGAAAATCTATTTTCACTATGGGACTGCTCGTGCTTCTATATACAGCTGTTATGTGGAGTGTGATTATACTTGCCCCTCATGCCCTGATTGCAATTTTCAGTTCCGATTCCACCCTTATGGATGATGCGGTGAAGGCTTTGAATATCTACTTTGCGGCATTCATATTTATGGATCTGCAGTACATCGGACAGACCACCTTTAAATCACTGAACAAAAAGAAGCGGGCTATATTTTTCTCCCTGCTTCGCAAGGTGTTCATCGTTGTACCGCTGACATATATTCTGCCTTACTCCTTTGGTATGGGAACCGACGGTGTGTTTATGGCAGAGCCTGTATCAAACGTGATTGGCGGAAGCATCTGCTTTGTAACCATGCTTGGCACTGTGCTACCTGAGCTTCGCAGAATGGAGCAGTAATTACAGCATCTCATCAATGCAGATGCCGTAGCCTCCGGTCGGATCATCGACAAACACATGGGTGACTGCTCCTATTATTTTACCATCCTGTATGATAGGGCTTCCGGATGTGCCCTGCACTATGCCACCGGAGAGCTCTATCAGCCTGTCGTCTGTCACCTTAAGCTCCATTCCCTTGTTTGTATCTGTCGCTTTTTTATCTATATTTGTTATTTCCAGATTATATTTTTCCAGTTTTCCCGATATTTCCGATATCATCTGTGCACTGCCTGTGTGTATCTCATCCTTGCCGGCGACCGGATAATACGTATCCTCTGCGGCATATTCCGACAATTCATCGCTGTCTAGCTGTCCGTAAATTCCCAGATTACTATTGCAGTCAAGTGTGCCTATATGGCTTTTTTTGCCAAAATATACCACTCCGCCTATCTCTCCCGGCGCGCCGGCTTTTCCCTTTTTGATTTTGGTAAGCTTCATGCTGTACAAATCACCACTGTTTGCATACAAGAGATTGCCGCTTTGCGTTCCGTCTCCTATTCCATGCCCCAGCGCTCCAAAACGGCCGTCCTTTGTATAATAAGTGATAGTACCGATTCCTGCCAGATCATCCTTCACCCATATTCCCATATAGTATTTGCCATCATCCATCCTCACAGGCGTGATATCCGCTGACATTTTCTCACCGCCTCGAAGAAATTTAATGTTTACGGTACTTTTATCTTCATGACTTTCATCATGCTGCTTCATAATATCATTCACAGCTTCAGAAAGTTCCTCCTTGTCTGCCACAGTGCGTCCATTGACAGATAGGATATAATCACCGCACTGCACCTTTTTATCTGCCGGATTGACTTTTTTTCCATCCTCGTCTGTCACCTCCGTCGTATTCACTACAAGCACTCCCTCTGTCTGCTCATATATACCGGTCAGCCTGCCACAGGCATATACTCCCTCAACACTTATTCCAGCACTTATTTTATCTGTCTCTTCATAATCTCTGTGAGTTGATGCTGTATCTGCTGTCTGTCCTATGCCTTGTTCGGTTCCACCGTTTCCACTGTTTTCACCGGTTCCGCCGTTTTCACCATTTTCACCATTCTCGCCCGAATCAGCCAATACACTGGCCGCCTGTCCCGGAAGCCCTGTCGCATATCTTCCATATCCGGCCTTTGATTCATTTAAAAAACTTCCTAATGCACTTTCATCAAATGCCTTATCTACCCTGCTGCACCACTTATCATCACTGCTTAGTGCAAACATAGCTATCACTGCTGCAGCCAGCGTGACACTCACAAATTTTCCAAAAAACTTCCGCATACTATTACCTCCATTTGGATTAGTATGCTCCTGTAATTTTTCTTTTATTCTTTTAATATCTTATTATCTCATTCTAACTATTCCAAATTATTTTGAGCAAAAACCAGTATAGTTTGACAGTTTAGGTGTTTTCCTATATAATTTCGATATATTTATATGTTTATTATAAATTTCACATATTATTCCCACGTTGTTAGTTACAAATAAATACTGTAATAGCTTTATAATTCTTAAATCACCATTTAATAAAGGAGGGATTCCATGAATACATACCTGCTCATCACATCCATAGTAATCTTCTTATGTATCCTGCTAAATCGTGTCTCCAATCGCATAGGCATTCCGGCACTTTTAGCCTTTATCGTGCTCGGCATGCTTTTTGGCTCTGACGGAATAATGAAGATAGATTTCGACAATTACGCGTTCGCTGAACAGATATGCTCTACCGCGCTGATATTTATCATGTTCTATGGCGGCTTTGGCACCAACTGGCAGCGTGCAAAGGCTGTTGCCGTTAAGTCTGTGCTTTTGTCCACCATCGGTGTTATTATCACATGCTTTCTCACAGGGCTGTTCTGTCACTTTGCCCTTAATATGAGCTGGGAAATAAGCTTTCTCCTCGGTGCGCTGATTTCATCAACTGATGCAGCGAGCGTTTTCTCCATACTGCGTTCGAAAAAGCTGAATCTGAAATACAATACCGCCTCTCTTCTTGAAGTGGAAAGCGGTAGTAATGACCCATGTGCCTATATGCTCACAGTTGCTTTTATATCCATATCTCAGGGCAGCGCAAGCCCGGGAAATATTGCCATACTCATAGTAAAGCAGCTTGCCTTTGGCATAATCTTCGGCGTCCTGATTGCAAAGCTTTCCATCATGCTCCTTCGATATATACGCTTCAAAAGCGCGGGGTTTGATGCGATTTTCATGGTGGGAATTGCTCTGATATCGTATGCCCTGCCTGCTTACTTTGACGGAAACGGCTTCTTAAGCGCCTATATTGTCGGCATCATACTCGGAAACACAGAAATAGAAAATAAAAAGAATCTGGTAAATTTCTTTGATGGCATAACGGGACTCATGCAGATGCTTATTTTCTTCCTGCTTGGTCTGCTTTCTTTCCCATCAAAGCTGCCACACGTCATAGTACCGGCACTTTTAATATTTATGTGGCTGACCTTTGTGGCAAGACCTCTTTCTGTCGCACTTGTGCTCACACCATTTCGCAGCAAAATAAAACAGCAGCTGCTTGTCTCATGGTCCGGCTTAAGAGGAGCTGCATCCATAGTGTTTTCCATCATGGCATATACTGCCACCAATGATGACCTCGACACCTTCCACATAATATTTATGATAGTGCTTTTTTCAATACTGCTTCAAGGCTCAATGCTTCCATGGATATCACGAAAGCTTGACATGCTTGATAAAACAGCCGATGTAATGAAGACCTTCAATGATTACTCCGAGGAAGCAGATATCCAGTTCATACAGCTTACCATACCGGAAAATCATCTGTGGTGCGGTCACAAGCTAAAGGACCTGACGCTACCTCCTGAGACACTGATTGTGCTTATACGAAGAGGTGAGCAGAATATAATACCGGACGGTGAAACAATAATTCTGCAAAATGATGTGCTCGTGCTTAGTGCCATCACACCTGATGAGGTGCATGGTATAAAACTGGTGGAAAAAATAATAGAAAAAGACAGCAGATATAACAATAAACTGCTGTCTGAAATATCAAAAAAACACAATGAGATTATAATAATGATCCAAAGAAACGGGCAGGTAATCATTCCAAACGGAAACGTACGGCTGACCACCGGTGATATACTGGTAATCAACCGCGCCGTAAACTGATAATGTCAGATTTTTTTCTCCATGGCAAGCTCTTTCATCTCGCGTGCGCTCTCCATCACGGTATCTGTGATCTTTGCACCGCCAAGCATTCTGGCAAGCTCAGCCACACTGTCATTGTCAGTTAGTCTTCGAATCCTTGAAACCGTGGATTTGTTCTCGACTGCTTTTTCAATAAGGAAATGTGCATCTGCCATAGCTGCTATCTGTGGCAGATGTGTGATACATATAATCTGATGGTTGCGGCCAAGCTCATTCATCTTCTCAGAGACCATCTGAGCTGTACGTCCACTGATTCCAGAATCAATCTCATCGAAAATAAGCGACTCAATGTGGTCATTTTCTGCCATGATTGTCTTGATGCCAAGCATGATACGCGACAGCTCTCCGCCTGAAGCTACCTTGCCGAGCGGCTTAAGCGGTTCTCCGGGGTTAGTTGATATGAGAAACTCCGGCGCATCGATGCCGTTTGCCGTATAGTCCGGCAATCTGTCAAACTGCATATCAAACTGTACATCAAGGAAATTCAAATCATTAAGTGCTGATTTAATTTCTGACACAAGCTTTACAGCACTCCTTTGTCTGATTTCTGATACCTCATCCGATATCTGTGCCAGCTCCTTTTCCTTTTTCGCAAGCTGCTGCTCTAATTTCTGTAAATAAGAATCATAATCATTCAGGACACTGATACGCTCCCTCTTTTCATTGAGTGCTATCAGTATATCATCAATTGAGTTGCCGTATTTGCTCTTTAGATGATTTATCTCATCCAGACGCTTTTGTGTCTCATAGAAGGTCTCCTCGTCAAACTCAGCCTGTGATATATATCCTGATATCTCGTGATTAAAATCAGAAAGCAGACTGTCTATCTCTGACAGCTGACTCTCCAGAGCTTCCACATCCTCATCATAACCTGATACCAGTGACAGCTCTCTTACCGCCCTGCCAATAAGCTCTGAGGCACTCTCCATCTCGCCTCCTGTGGCAGAATATGCAGCATTTACACCCTCCATGATTTTCTTTCCGTTTGAAAACTTCCTAAACTGCGCCTCAAGCTCCTCATCCTCACCAGACACCAGGGAAGCTTCTTCTATCTCCTTCACCTCGTACTCAAGGAATGACAGCTCACGGCTTCTTTCTTCATTGTCGATATTTGACTTTTCATACTCATCCTTAAGCGCCCTATATGCTTTGTATGTGACTGAAAGCTGCTGCTTTTTATCTCCAAGCGGCTGCTTTGCGTACTCATCAAGTATATCAAGGTGTTTTTTCTTTGATAAAAGTGACTGGTGCTCATGCTGACCGTGGATATCTATGAGATATGAGGCTATTTCCTTCATTCGCGAAACAGACACGGCTTCACCGTTTACCCTGCCGACTGCGCGTGACTGTGTGATTTTACGGCTTAAAATCACGCATCCGTCCTCGACCTCCACATCAAGCTTCCTTAAAGCCTCTATAATCTTTGGGTCCTCAACTGAAAAAATAAGCTCCACAAAAGCAGGCTTATCATTGTCTCTTAGCATCTCCTTTTGCACTTTTTCGCCAAGCGCCAGATTGATAGAGCCTATGATGATTGATTTTCCGGCTCCGGTCTCTCCAGACAGTATATTTAGTCCGTCGGAAAACTCAACCTCACACTCATCTATGAGTGCCAGATTCTTTACATGTAGATTTTGTAACATATTTTCTCCTTCCTCTCCCAGGCATGACGATATATGTTATTTTCTGTTACAGTTCAGCTATAATCTGATATTCATGTAACATTATTCCACAATTCTGCGGATTTTTTTCATCACCGCATATGTATCATCAACAGTCCGGATTGCACACATGATTGTGTCATCTCCTGCAATCGAACCGACGATTTCTCTCATCTTCATGGCATCTATTGCAGCACAGACAGCGCTTGCCATTCCCGATACAGTCTTTATAACGAGGATATTCTGTGCCATATCCATTGACAAAAAGCCCTCTCTGAGTACTCTTTCGTATTTCTTTGAGAGATTCTCAGGTGCATCCGTTATCACGGCGTACTTCTGTCTGCCGCCTGCGGTAGGAATCTTTGTGAGCTTAAGCTCCCTGATATCCCTGGATACTGTGGCCTGAGTCACGCGAAAACCATCTTTTTCAAGAAGCGCAGACAGCTCATCCTGCGTCTCTACCTCATTCTTTTGGATTATCTCAATTATCTTGGATTGTCTGTTTGTTTTCATGTCCTGCCACCTCATAAATATTATTTGTAACTATTCATTATAACAATCCTTATCTGTGTTATGAATAATTTCCCATCTTTTTGCGGAGTATCTCCAAAAAGCTTCTCTGGTGAAGCTTGCAAATCTTTGTATGATTGGCTGCCTTTGAAATAACAAAACGGTCTCCCACAGCCAGCTCTGCCGTAGTGTCGCCATCATAGCTGACACACGCCATCTCATCGTTTTGCTCCCTGCGGCTTAGAATCTCTATCTCTATCTCATCATCGCCTGAAAGCACAATGCTCTTTGACGTAAGATTGTGAGCATTGTTCGGTGTGAGCAGTATCATATCGCCCTTCGGATCCACAATCGGACCTCCCGCCGACATACTGTAGCCTGTAGAGCCTGTCGGAGTCGCAACAATGATGCCGTCAGCGTGGTAATTGTTTAAAAACTCACCGTTTACATACACATTGAGGCTTAAAATCTGCAAATTGCCCTTTCTATGGATGACTATATCATTTAATGCAACTCTCGAGATTTCACTGCCTCTTTTATGCCCTGTGAGCATAATACGATCCTCTGTCATGTATTTATCAGCCATGAGCGAATCAATAGCGTCAAATACCGTAGCTTCCTCCACCTCACACAGATAGCCGAGTGTGCCGAGATTCACTCCCATAAGCGGAATCTCAAGTGTCTCCACCCTTGTGGCTGCACGAATCAGTGTACCATCTCCGCCGAGTACAAGAATACACTGCGTATCCTGTGGTATATCCTCAAGCTCAAACTCGTTATCGGATATAGCCTCGACATTGCTCATAAGCCCCTTTGCCGTGCCGCCCTTTTGTTCTATGTATGCCACTATTTTATTTGTAAGTGCAAAATTCCTGTCCTTATAGGCATTTGCTATCACAACAAAATGTTTCATAGTCTATTTCCTGTCCAGCTCTCCATGCGCGGCCTCGACCACACTATGAATATCCACTGATTCCTCCTTTATAGGATCATCTGTCTTTTTGATATGTACAAGGTACTCTATATTGCCCTCCGGCCCCTTGATTGGCGAATACTCAAGGTCTAACACGCTAAATCCATTTGAAAGTGCAAAGGATATGATATTGTTCACTACCTCCTCATGCACGCTCTTGTCACGGACCACGCCCTTTTTACCTACCTTTTCCCTGCCTGCCTCAAACTGTGGCTTGATAAGACAAACCATCTCGCCACCGTCCTTTAACAGTGCTCTTGCAGGACCTAACACCTTGGTAAGTGATATGAATGACACATCAACCGATGCAAAATCCAGCTCATCATCTATGTCATTGGGCGTCACATACCTGATATTGGTCTTTTCCATGCACACCACGCGCTCGTCCTGACGCAGCTTCCATGCAAACTGGCCATATCCGACATCCACGGCATACACCTTTTTAGCACCATTTTGAAGCATACAGTCTGTAAAACCGCCTGTTGAAGCACCTATATCCATGCACACCTTGCCATCCATCGTGATATCAAAGTGCTTCATAGCCTTTTCAAGCTTTAGCCCTCCACGGCTCACATACTGCAGTGTCTTTCCATGAATCTCAATATTGCAGTCATCAGGAAATGTGCTTCCCGCCTTATCCTCACGGTTGTTATTTACAAAAACATTGCCCTCCATAATCATGGTCTTTGCTTTTTCCCGTGATGGTGCAAGGCCTCTGTTTACAAGTAATACGTCTAATCTTTCTTTCATACTGTATGTTACCTCTATCTATAATGCTGCTATTATACGCTTAGCCACCGATTCGGCATCCACATGCAGCTCCTTTTTGAGCACCTCGACATTGCCATGCTCCACATAGCAGTCAGGAAGTGCAACTGTCAACACCTCAAGAGCTATGCCGTTAGTCTTGACATACTCCGTCACATGCTCACCAAAACCGCCGCTTTGCACGTTTTCCTCCATAGTCACAAGCAGGCTGTGTTCAGCCGGCAGTTCCTTAATTGCTTCCTTATCAAAAGGCATTGCAAAACGCGCATTGATAAGTGTAGCAGAGATTCCCTCTGCCTCAAGCAGCTTTACTACATAAACGGCAGTCTTTACCATACTGCCGAGTGCCATGATAGCCACCGTGCTTCCCTTTCTGATCAGCTCACTCTTTGCAAGCTCTATCGGCTGTCTGATTTCCTTAAGGCCGTCATAGGCTGCCCCTCTTGGATATCTGAGTGCAATCGGACCGTCATATGCCACTGCAAACTTCATCATATCAGACAGCTCCCACTTATTCTTCGGAGCCATGATTGTCATATTCGGGATGACCGACAGATATGATATGTCAAATATTCCCTGATGTGTCTCTCCGTCACTGCCTACAAGCCCTGCCCTGTCGATTGCAAAGATGACATGCAGATTCTGTATGCACACATCGTGAAGTATCTGGTCAAACGCCCTTTGTAAAAATGACGAGTACACCGCAAATACCGGGATAAGTCCTGCCTTTGCAAGCCCTGCCGCAAAGGTCGTGGCATGTGCCTCGGCTATTCCCACATCAAAAAATCTATCCGGGAAATTGCGGTGGAATCTGCGAAGCCCTGTTCCATCCGCCATGGCAGCCGTTATCGCAACTACCTTTGGGTTTCTCTCGCCCAGCTTCTTCATGACTGTTGAGAAAACATCTGTGTAATTGGCCTTCGTGCGCTTATTCTTTGGAAGCCCTGTCTCTATAACAAACGGCTCTGCACCGTGAAATCTGGAAGGATAACGCTCAGCCGGGCCATAGCCTGCTCCTTTTTTCGTGAGCACATGCACAAGCACCGGACCATCCACACGCTTTGCCTCATCAAACACACGGCACATTTCCTTTATATCACTGCCATCCACAGGTCCCAAATAGATGATGCCCATCTCCTCAAAGAACATACCCGGAATAAAAAGCTGCTTTATGCTGCTCTTTGTATTCCTGATATGCTTTACCATACGCTCTCCGTAGATTGGTATATGGTTTAGGGAATTCATAACATTATTCTTTAAATCCCTGTATGCATCCGCTGTGCGAAAGCCTGAAAGATACTGGCTGATGCCCCCGACGTTCTCTGAAATCGACATATTGTTGTCGTTTAACACTATAATAAAATTGCCTTTAACGCTTGAAGCGTTGTTGAGCGCCTCATATGCCATGCCTCCGGTCAGCGCACCGTCTCCTATTACAGAAACCACGTGGTAGTCTTCTCCTGTTACCTGTCTGGCTGTCGCAAGCCCAAGTCCCGCTGAGATGGATGTGGAGCTGTGTCCTGTATTAAAGCAGTCACAGTCGCTCTCATCCGCCTTTGGGAAGCCACTCATGCCTCCATACTGTCTGAGCGATGAAAATCCATCCTTTCTGCCGGTGAGTATCTTGTGTGTGTACGACTGATGCCCTACATCCCACACTATCTTATCCTTCGGCAGATTAAAGCACAGATGCAGCGCCATGGTAAGCTCCACAACTCCGAGGTTTGATGCCAGATGACCTCCTGTCACCGATATGCTCTCTATAAGAAACTGCCTGATTTCATCCTTTAACAGCTCAAGCTCCTCAGGTGTCAGTTTTTTTATATCATTTTCCTTTTGTATCTTTTCTAAAACCATCTTATTTCTCCCGATGGATCAAATATTCAAATAGCTCCTTAAGAAATGCATCGTCGTATCCCAAATCATCAAGCTGCTCCTCTGCCTCCTTGGAGATGCGCTCCACATCAGAAACCGCTTTATCCAATCCCTCAAATGTGACATATGTCGCTTTATTATTTTTCTCGTCACTGCCTACCGGCTTTCCAAGCACCTCAAGTGTACTTGTGACATCAAGCACATCATCCTGTATCTGAAACGCAAGCCCCAGCTTTGCCGCTATCTGCTCAACGCGTGATACCTCATCAGACGACGCCCCTGCAAGGATTGCTCCTATCATCATCGAGCTCTCTATAAGTGCGCCTGTCTTAAGCCTGTAGATAAAGTCAAGCTTTTCCCTTGTGATAGAACAGTCATCGGATTTCTCGCTTTCCACATCAACCACCTGTCCTCCGACCATGCCATACACGCCTGCTTTTTTTGCAAGAACCGCAAATGCCCTTGCCACACGCGTATCAGCCACTTCCATGTCAAAAGCCTTTGCTGCGGTCTCATATGCCAGGTTTAAAAGTGCATCACCTGCAAGAATGCCCATAGCCTCACCGTACACAGCATGTGTGGTCTTCTTTCCACGCCTGTACTCATCATTGTCCATGGCAGGCAGGTCATCATGCACCAGCGAGTAGGTGTGTATCATCTCGATTGCCGCCATAAATGGCTCAATCACTGCACTGCTTCCGCCAAACATATGGTAAGTCTCTTCCATGAGGATAGGGCGAAGCCTCTTTCCACCGGCTCTCACACTATAGTTCATGGCCTCAAAAATAATCCTCTGCTGTCCCTCCTCAACGGGAAGAAACTTCTCAAGCACGTTATTTATATGCTCTACCTTTTGCTGCAGCTCTTCCATGAATTGTGACTTATTTAAATTCCCATTTAAGCTCATCAGAATTCCTCCAGTTGTCCGTCGCTGTTTAGCACAAGCATGGCCTTTTCCATGCCCTGTACCATATCATTGGCACTCTTTACCTCATCAAGCCCCTTCTTGTAGAGCTCAAAGGCCTCATCCAGGGATACATCCGCATCCTCCATCCTCGCCACTATCTGCTCTAAGTGTGCAAAGCGCTCCTCGAGTGTCAGTGTTTTTTCATTTTCTTTGCTCATCGTTAATAACCTCCGAAACTACGGCCCTTGCATGACCGTCTATCAGATATATATTTATGTCATCGCCTGCATTGATATCGGATACACTGTGCAGTGCCCCCTTCTTTTCCACCTCGACATACGCATAGCCCTGTGCCAGTTTTTTGGCCGGTGAATATGCATCCAGTGTACCTGAAAGCAGCGCCAGACGCTGTCTGCAATCCGAAAGTCTCTGCTTCATAATCCTTTCAAGTGCATCCTCGATATCTGCCAGACGCCTTTTATTCTCATTTAGTTTATTCTGCGGACTAAGGAAATTAAGTCTTGTTTTAATATGTGACAGCTTTTCCCTGAAAAAATCAATCCGGCCTGTCAGATTTCTGTCCATCCTGCGGCGCAGATTGTCAAGGCGCTCTAACGTCTGTCTGTAGTCACTGACTGCAAGCTCTGCAGCCGCTGAAGGTGTGGGTGCTCTCCTGTCTGACACAAAATCCGCTATCGTCCAGTCAGTCTCATGGCCTACTGCCGAGATGATTGGCGTGCGGCAGTCAAATATGGCTCTCGCCACAATCTCCTCATTAAAGGCCCATAAATCCTCTATGGAGCCTCCGCCTCTGCCGACTATTATCACATCAAGATTCATCGCATCCAATGTCTGTATGCCCTTCACTATGCTATCAGCCGCACCCTCTCCCTGCACAAGTGTCGGATAAAGTATAACCTGTACATATGGATTCCTGCGCGATGATACATTCCTTATATCCTGCACGGCCGCGCCTGTCGGTGCTGTAACCACACCAATACGGCCGGCATACCGTGGAATAGGCTGCTTGTACTCTGCGGCAAACATGCCCATTTCCTCTAGCTCATGCTTTAGCTGCTCGAATTTGAGATACAGATTGCCCTCTCCGTCAAGCTCTATCTTTTTGGCATAAAGCTGATATGCGCCGGTCTTCTCATACACCTCAACGGAACCTGTCACAATAACCTGGTCACCCTCCTTCATGTGGAAAGAAAGTCCTGCCGCCCTGCTGCCCGCAAACATGATAGCGTTCATGGCTGCTCCCGCGTCCTTTATTGTGAAATAAATATGACCGCTCGTGTGATACTTGCAGTTGCTCACCTCACCCTTTATGCTCACCTGTCTGAGCATAAAATCCTGAGCGAACATATTTTTAATATAGCTATTTACTTGCGCTACCGAATATATATTTCTATTTGCCATGTTCAATGCTCTATATCGCTGTTCCTCTTAAGCTATGCAAACTTTGCAAGCACTCCGTTTACAAATGCACCTGACTCATCTGCACCATACTTCTTTGCAAGCTCAACAGCCTCATTTATTGAAACCTTTGTAGGAATATCGTCCTCAAACTTTATCTCATAAACTGCCAATCTGATAATTGCCAGATCAACCTTTGCCATACGATTGGTCTTCCAGCCTGTAGACTTCTCATCGATGAGTGCATCAAGCTCTGCCATATGCTCAATAATCGCACTGCATTTTTCATCAATATACTGTTTTTCCTCGTCTGTAGGATTTGTAAGCTCATCATTTAAAAGCTCCATCTGCTCTGCAAGCTCAGACTTGTCATGAAACTCAACCCTGAAAAGCATCTTAAAAACGTTTTCTCTTATCTTGCTTCTTGTCATTTAAATTCCTCTCGTGAATAGTATTTTATATAAATTAAGGATGTCTGTACGACATCCTTAATTATACTACATTTGTGATCATTTAAAAAGAACTATTTAATTCTCTCCCATATCAACACTTGCTATACGAACATTGATAGTAGCCACAGAAAGCCCTGTCATTGTCTCAATTGCAGACTTAACCTTCTCCTGTACCTTTGTAGAAACCTCAGGGATGCTGTATCCATAAGCAATATTGAGTGCTACATCAACCACTACCTCATTGTCTGCTATCTCAATCTGAATTCCCTTTGAGAGATTCTTCATACCGAGCCTGCTGACAATCTCGTTTGTGATATTGCCTGCCATGGAGCTTACTCCCTCAACCTCAGTAGCAGCAAGACCTGCTATGATAGCTACAACCTCATCTGCTACCTTGATCTCGCCAGACTCATCTGATTTGATATTTATTGTGTTTCTATTCTCTGCCATGTCCATGTTCCTCCTTAACCGGCTATACGGTCTGTCCCTTTGCCACGTAAACCTGGAATGAGTCATTTCCCGTAAGTGATCTATTTCTTGATACGCGAACATTCTTGTCTGTGATCACGTACTCCAGATTGGCGCCATCCTCAATTACCGTATCCTGTAGCAGGATGCAGTTCTTGACCTTTGCATTCTTTCCTATCTTGACGCCTCTTGATAGGATGCTGTTTTCCACGGTACCCTCGATGACACAGCCATCAGCAACCATGACATTCTTGGCTTTTGAGCCATTTATGTATCTTGTAGGGTTATCATCCCTGATCTTTGTATAGATAGAATTGCCACTCTTAAACAATGCTGCCCTGTTATCCTCATCAAGGAGCTTCATATTCTCCTCGAAATAGCTCTTCATATCTGTAATCTGTGAAGCATAGCCTGTGTACTCATATGCCTGGATATTGAGTGAATCAGTGTTTGTAGCCATCAGATCCCTTGTAAAATAAGAATAACCATGTACAAAAGCGTCATCCACTATTCTAATGAGCTTCTCCTTCTCCATGATATAGATATTCATGCCAAAGTTTACCTTGCCCATATCCCTGTCATTGATATATATCTTTTTGATACGTCCATCATCTATATCAAATGTATAGTACATCTCATCATTGTTGCCGTTTGGTCTTAAGAATACCTTCGGTACCTCCTGCTTGCGGTACATTGCAGTGATATCAGCCCCTGTGTTCTTATGTGCCTCAATCAGCTCCCTGAAATCAAAATTGAATACATAGTTGGCATCAGCCATGATAACATACTTCTGAGTGCACTTTCTCAGATAGCCCTTAAGGCTTTCGATTGCCTCAACACGGCCCTCATACACCTTAATCTGCTTCTGTGCATAAGGCGGAACTATATTGATACCACCATTTTTTCTTGCAAGATCAAACTCCTGACCTGAGCCCAGGTGATCCATCAGAGAGTGATAGTTCTTCTTAACTATGAGAGATATATTGTCGATTCCGCTATGTACCATGCTTGAAATCAGGAAATCGCAGAGTCTGTAACGACCTGCAAACGGAATGGAAGCCATAAGTCTCTCGGATACCATCTCAGGAATGAGGGCATCGTAGCTGTTTGCAAAAATAACGGCCAAAGCCTCTTCGTTGTTCATGTTTAGCATTGTTCCTGGCCCTCCTCAACATCATTATATACCATCGCCTTTGGTCCTATAACCGCTCTATCGCCAATTGTAACTCCCGGTGCAATTGTAGCAACATCACCTGTCACGTCCTCCGCCGGCTTTTCTCCAATAACTGCATCACAGCCTACTGTAACGCCCTCTGCAACTATACAGTGTGTAACCTTAGCGCCTCTTTTTATCACAGTATCACCCATGACAACTGCATCCTCTACCACTGCGCCCTCTTCTACGACGACACCGCCAAAAAGAATTGAATGCTTTACTGTGCCCTTCACTACACAGCCATCGGTAATCATAGAGTCTGTAACCTCTGCGTTGTTGCCGATGAAATGTCCTGTATGACCGCTGTTACGGCTGTATATCTTCCAGTTCTCATCAAACAGGTTGATACCGCTGTGCTCAGGATCAAGCACCTCCATGTTTGCCTCCCAGAGTGCAGGTATTGTTCCTACATCCTTCCAGTAGCCGTTAAAGTGATAAGCATACATCCTGCGGCCATCCCTCAAAAGGTTTGGAATGATATTGTTACCGAAATCATTCTCTGAATCCGGATCATTTTCATCCTCGATAAGATACTTCTTAAGTATATCCCAATTGAAGATATAAATACCCATGGATGCAAGATTAGACTTAGGATTCTTTGGCTTCTCCTGAAACTCTGTGATCTTGTCGTCATCATCTGCTACCATGAGACCGAAACGTGATGCATCCTCCCATGGAACCTCCATAACCGCTACAGAAAACTCAGCATTTTTCTCCTTATGGAACTTAAGGAAATCGCTGTAATCCTGCTTACAAATCTGATCTCCTGAAAGTATGATAACATACTCAGGATCATATCTCTCGATAAATGCAATATTCTGATAAATCGCATTGGCTGTTCCCTTGTACCAGTCTGAGCCTGAAGCCTTCTGATACGGTGGCAGTACATGCACTCCTCCATATAATCTATCAAGATCCCATGGCTGTCCATTTCCTATGTACTCATTCAAAACAAACGGCTGGTACTGTGTCAATATACCAACTGTATCTATACCTGAATTAACACAATTAGAAAGTGGAAAATCAATAATTCTGTATTTGCCTCCAAACGGAACTGCCGGCTTTGCAAGTTTCTGCGTCAGTGCATAAAGTCTGGAGCCCTGACCACCAGCAAGAAGCATCGCAACTAGCTCTTTTGCCATATTAAAATCCCCCTTGTTTAATTTTATTAAATTTTTGTTAGCTTTTGCAATTATTTTGGTTTTTTATAATGGTTTATAGTTATATTTTACCACACTTTGGCATTTATGCAATTCAAAATTAACTAAAAAATACTATAATTTTTGTCATTATTTTCCAATTATCTCGCGGTTGTTTATGAACTCGTACGGCACTTCCTGATACACATAGTAGTTTTACTAGTTTTAGTATAAAAATGTCTTGCGAGCGTTGATTTTTCAACATTCTGTAAATTGAGAGTGTGTACTACTACACACTTACTACACACATTTTCTTCTATATTCTATGGTTTTGTTGTCGGTGCTAACGATTTTTTCAATGTCAGCAAACGATTTTTCAGGTGTAACATGTGTATACAAGTCCATTGTCATTTTCAGTGTTGCATGACCCAAATATGATTGAACAACTTTCGGCTCTATGCCTGACTCAAAACATCTTGTCGCAAACGTATGCCTGAATGTGTGACCGCTAAAAAATGGGAACTCATTGTCACTGCTCTTTGTATCATTTATCCGTCTTACAACTGAACGTATAGAGTCGCTGTATATAACCGAATTAATCGGTGTATTGAACCTTGTAACAAACAAATATTCGTTTTGTTCCTTGGGTCTGCGTTCTGAAACTATCTTTTTAAGCTCAAATTGTTTCGTCAGATATTCCTTGCACACACTGTTAATTGGTACGTGTCTGTAACTCTGCTTGGTTTTTGGTGGCTCAACATGAAATGTCTTGCCTTTATCTTCAAGGTATTTCTGATACACAAGTGTCTTATTGACATCAATATATCCCTCATCAATATGTATATCTGCAATCGTGAGTGCAAACAGTTCTCCCGGGCGCAAGCCTGTATTAACTGCCACATTATACATGTTGTCGTAAAATGTGCCTTTACACGCTTCAAAAAACTCGTTCTGTTGTTCTACTGTCAATGCAAACGCGTTAACTTCCTTGTCTGCTCTTAGCTTTACACCTTTCGCCGGATTCTTAATCATCAGGTCATCTTCCATAGCTCTACTGAACATGTCATTTAAAATAACCTTGATTTTGCTTTGCCTCTCATACTTATAGTTATCGTCAGAAGCTTTGTCAATAAGTAACTGCACGTCTGACTTGCGAATAGATGTTATTTCATGGTTTCCTAAGTATGGTGAAATGTTCTTCTTATATATATGCGTGTACTCCCTAATGGTATTGGGGCGCACTCTCTTTTTCTTGTATACATTCATCCACCTGTCAAACCACGTATCAAGGGTAATGCCGTCTCTAACACTTGTGAATTGTTGATTGTCGGTCACTGCTTTACTAAGCTCTTTCCGCAGTTCCGACAACTTGCTGTTGTAAATTGTCTTACTCTTGCCGAACCTATCTTTATATCTGCCCTGATAAAGTCCGTCCTTACGCTGGGTTATTCCGGCTCCCAGCTCTTTTCCTCTCAAATCCTTTCCCATACTGATTTATGGCTCCTTTCAAAATCAAAAGCCATTATATGATAATTTCTATATTACTACATAATGGCTTATAATTCAATATATCTATTTATATGCTATCTGTCTTTTCAAGGTATTTTTCAAACTCCTTGCGCTTAACTAATCGCTTGCCTCTTCCGACAAAGAGCACAAAAGGACACGAGGGATTATTAAGCATATCATTGATTCTGTTAATTCCGATATTGCTGTATTCTGCGGCCTCATCAATCGTCAGCGTTACTTTTTCCCATATTGGCACTTTGTTAATCATTGCCCGACTCCTTTCTATCTTTTCTTTAATGTCTGCCACTCTCCGGGAAGTGGTCGTTTTTGAGATTAATAGTCTCTGTGATACCTCTTCAAGGCTTTTATCAGCAACTAGCAACTCAAAAACTTCCGCTTCCTCATCGGTGAAATTGGCATTTTTCAAAATTTCTTCAAGTTCCGGTCTAGTCAGCTTTGAAAACTTCATAGACCTATCTCCTATTCTTCGGTTTTGTTTGCACTGTGTATACAAGTATTTGAGTATCGACATGAGCTGTTACACGGCTTGTTGTCCTCGTATACACATTGTCTTTCAATCGGCTCTATATCGCTTATAGTTCTGCTATTCATCTTATAATCACTTCCTTTTTATACTGTTCTGCCATATATTGTCCGTAGCTCATGCCCTTACTCTTAGCAATCTCGCAGATTTCCGCAAGCTTGTTTTTCTTGACAGGTTTTCTTTTAAGTCTTTTCTTTTCTCTGATTTTTCTTAATTCCGTAGCTCTTTGCTGTCTGTGTGCTTCACAACACGTATTTTGGTTAGCTGCGGTCGGTGTAAATGTCTTGCTACAGACTACACACTTAGTTAGCTTGTAGTGCTTCATTGTTTTACCTCTACATAAAATCGTAACTGTCCTTAATACCTAATATTCATATTTCCGTGTTCGTTCACCCAATCAATAGCCTGTCCGCAAGCTTCACAATAAGCTATTTTTTCCTTGATTTTACTTTCTTGCGGTGCAATAAAATACACTTCTGTCAAAAAGCAATCACATACAGGACATGTATGGACTTCTTTTTTGACTCCCCAAGATGAATCTATTGTTTTATTCGGTTTCTTCGGTATCTGTTTTCAAGTGCCTGTATCGCCATATCAATAGATTCTTGCAACATCACATAGCCACTTGTTGGCTTATTACTTTTAAGACATTCAATAGCTTCTGTCTCATTTTCTATAAGTCTTTCACTTTCTGTCATGTTATCCCTCGATTCCCGCAGTTTTGCTGTAAAGTCCTAGCTTTTTCATTTTTTTAAGAAAAAGCTTCATTTCATATCCTGTAAGGCCAACATTAGTGTTTCCAATCTTCTTTTCGTCCATCAAGTCTCTGTCATACGACTGTAAAATATGACGGCCTGAAGCTTTATGCCAAATGTCAACGCGCTGCCAATAATTGTACTTTATATTGTAGCGTTCATATTGAGCACCATGCTTATCTTCACAGATTTTGTTGAATCCAATCTCTTTTAACTTTTCGTCTACGCTTTTAAATATTCTCATATTATTCCTCACTTTCTAATAACTCGGCATTATCAAAGATGTTTCCGATGACTTCTGTATCATGCATAACGATTGTCATTTTATGAACCATAAACCATATCGAACCATTTCTAAAACGCAATCCGTAATGTGTAGGCGTATTGCAAAACTCAACAACATAATTTCGCTTGTATTCTTTTTTGTTTGGCAAACAAGTTCTTTCAAAAGATTCTAATCCGTCATCAAAATCAAATTTTTCGTGCTTAAACCTAACAATATCATTCTCCCAAATCAACTTGCCATTCTTATCTTTCAAGCCGGTGCATTGGCAGATTGTATCTCTGTCCACATCATAAGCACACACAAGTATTGGTTCATCAGCTTCGCCCTCTAAACAACTTGTCGCAATCTTGCATGTTCCATCTTCAAAAGTAATTAGAGAGCCTATAACCCACTCCCCGTTATCAATCCTCTTTGCCTTGTACAAATATCTGTCCATGTTTCCCCCTATTCCGCTTCCGACTGAAGCCACTTTAATGCTATTTCTCTGTCTTTCTTGCCACATTTAAAAGCGCAACCATTCATAAAGCTATCGCAATAATCGGCACAATCAAAATTCAAACTGCCTGTAATAAGTTCTGCTAGTTCCTCGTCCGACATGTTCCTTATTCTGTCGGCATTGGTCTGTCTGCTATCACATTTGCAACAAGGCTCATTATCTCTTGGATTGCTGTTGCGCTGGCAGTTACAAGTACTATTAATACTGCCATTCAATTCAGCCAATTTGTTATAATAGTATCTTATATACTCCTTGCCATACATATTTACTGTCTTTTCAAACTCGTAAATAGCATTACATTCCGCAAGCTCTTTTATTTGTTTGCTACTACACATTATTCTCCACCTCTCAATTCTTTCAACTTCTTAAATTAAGTCCGCCACACCTAATACAATAAAACTTTTTATATCCTCTTGCATATTCACACACATAACCACAATGTCCGCAATATTCTCTTCCGTTACTAACTGATATTTTTTGGGGTTCTGACACGTTTTCCCTCTCGAACAACTCTCCGTGTTTGCATTCTATACAATAATGTTCTTCTTCTTTATGCTTGCAAATATTACAATCAATCATTGTTACACCTCAATTCTTTCAGCTTGGCTTCGGCTTCCTCTCTGGTGAGGAATACTGTTTTACCAAAATTATCTATATCAGAGTAAGTGAAAGGTAATTTTGTCACCTTGTGCTTATGAACTGTTCGGTAATATGTCTTTCCTTTTACTACTACTTTTTCTTGAGCATTATCCCACCAAGCAATGTCGTAGACTTCTGTTCCAATTTTGCAAGGTAATTTAACAAGTCTGTCTTGTTCCTCTAAATCCTCGTAATCTGCAAGTTTATCAATAACATCACTAATTGTTTGACAATTTTCCCAATCTTCTTTACGGCAATACTGAAATCCATATTTACAATTTGAACCACAGCCCTTAACGCAATTTGTATTACCTATCTTATCTGTTAATCTCTCCATTACTGCCCCTTTCCGGAAGTTTGGCTAGTGCCCATGCTGTTGTATGCCCCTCACTACTCCACGATGTTGTTCCATTGTTCCAAGTGAAAACGCTTCCATTCTCATATTTCGCAAAATACCTTTTAATCCATTTGTGACCGTTGCTAGTGTTTACCAGTATTGGTGTATCAACTGCAACTTTTGACCAGTCAACAGGTGGTTCAACATATTCGCTATTCGCCCATTTTATCCTTTGGTCTGCACAAGACGTACCATCAGAAACATTGAATAAACAATCTTCACACTTTAATTCGTCACACGCTATCGGCTCTAATGTTGCTTTGTCAACTGCTATTGTGTCATTGTTACAAGCAATGTCTAAAATCTGTTCTGTAAACTTCTCTCTATTTGTCATTGTCTGATACTCCTTTCCCATAATCCGGCATGTGTTTAAATCTCTTATATGCCTTATTGTCTCTGTGTTTTTCCGTGTAGGCTTTTTGCCTATCGTCTCTCATCTGCTTTATGTGAGCATTTTGAGTGCTGTCGTTATCCCATGCGTAAGTCATTAATCAATCACCTTTATGTACCTTTCATCAACGTAATTAACTTCATCAGCAAGGCATTGTGCCACTTTCGGTAGTGTCAAACCGAATTGATTAAATTTATACAGTGTGTCGATTAAGTCCCTAAATTCTGCGATAAATTCTTTAATTTCCTTAACCGACAATTTAAACATCAGCTTAAGTGCCGTACACGCTAAAGTCATGTAGCTGTATGCCGTGTCATTTAAAAGCTGTCTCGTGTCGCTTATCGTAAGCGGATTATTCCTTTGGTAAATCCTAATCAACTGTTGCATTAAGATTAAATTAATTTCTTTTTGCACATCAATGCCATATCTGACTTTCAAAAGTTCGGTAAGTGTTTCGGTTTTCATTTCATTTTCGGTCTGTGCCCTTTCAAGGTACTCATTTATGGTTCTTTCAAGCCTTACAATGCGCTTATTGCCGAATCCATGATGTAAATACAGTACATAGTAGCCTAAGTCCATAAAGTCTGTGAAAGACCGACTTACGAGCTTTCTACGGCTATTGCTGTTTTTCAGCGTAACTCTCTCTGATTTTGTCCACGTAAAATCCGGCTCTCTGTGCTTTTTCTTTGGTTTCAGTTTGTTGCTCATATTTCTTCATTCTTTCTTCAAGTTCTCGTCTCGTTCTGTTAAAACAGGCTTCGGTAGTTTCTTCTGCGACTTTTACAAGTTCTTTACCGCGCCACCGGATAGTTATTTTCGCTTCCTTGCTATTTGTTTTGTAAAACATTCGCAAGTCATATTTCCTTTGCAGTGGTCGGTAAAAATCGTAAAAATCTTTCAAGGCGTCCATTGTGGACTCCTTTCTTTTATCTTCTGCCGTGCTAAGTTTGCCTTTTCACAAGTTGCGTTCTTAACGTTCTGCTGATAGTGTTTTTCACAGACCTTATATCCGGGCTTTACCGGATTATCACAGAAAAAGCATAGTCCTTGTTCATATCTGCCGGTTCTTTCAGGCATTTTAACTCGTGCTCTTCTCATTGTTTCCCGGCAAAATGTGCAAGTGGTATGCCCCGGGTCTGCTTTCCTCTTGCGACATCGTGTGCATATGCCATTTGCCTTGTCTTTTTCATATCGTGCTTTTCGCCATACTTTTTGCCGTTCATTGTTTTTTTCTACATCAGCAGCACGTATCTTTGACATGGCTTCGGCTGATTTTGCCCTACACTCAACACAACTTTTTTCGTCACCATATAGCAAGTTTTTGCCACACCTGGGGCAAACACCAACTGCCTGCAATTTTTTATAAAGCTCTCTGCCATACGCTGTACGTTTGCTGTTACATGCCGTACAAACCACACCTTCTCTATCAAGCGGTTTTCCGCAAAGCACGCAAAGGTTGCTGGCTTTTCGCTCTTCATATCTCTGCCTTGAATACTTGTCTTTTATCATTTTTTGCTAGGAGTAAAGCCGGCTTTAATTGTGCGCACAAACCTCTTCCCTCCTATCTTTTCATCTGCTCGATACGTTCCTTAATTTCTTTTGGCATTGGAATACCTTTAATTGGCTTATTTTGGCTTTTATTATCTTCAAGCGATAATTTTATCGTCTGTTGATTTTTAGAGCCGATTTGAGCCGAATACGAGCTTTTATTGGTGTTTTCAATCAACGCCTGTATATCCTTTGGCATTCTTTGATATTCCTTATCTCGATTAACAACTACCCTATAAGTTCTCATAAAATTTGACTGGACTACGTTTTCAATGCTGTTTATGTCCGTCAGCGCCCAGTTCCTAAGATTATCAGGACTTCCGACAGCCTTTTGTACGAGTGGTGGTAGCTTGTTAAATTCTTCAACTGCACCATAATAGCCATTCCTAAGTGCCTTGCTAACAAGGAACCACGCTTCCATTTCGTTAAGCTCCTGTGGGGTTTGAACCTCATGCAGTTTGTTAATTAGCTGTCCGATGCTCGGTGCAAATCCGCTTGTATCGGAATGCACGTAAGTTTTCAATGCCATAGATATTTGACTGTAGCTGTATTCTTCCAACATCATATTCCACACATCTACTGTCTCTGATAGATTGCTCGGCTTGTAATTGGGGTAGCAATCACACATTATGCGAATGATTTTAACTGTCTCGTCTCTTGTCATTTCTCTACCTCACACATTATCCCAATCAATGGTGCCTTTATTAGCTGAATGTGGCTCATTGTCCTTTAGCGCAAACAGCCCTTGCCAACAATGGTCTACTGACTGATTAAGAATTTTAACAGCCAAATCATTATCACCCTTTGATAGTTTCTCGATAGTGTTCATAGCTCGGTGTAATGCCATGTCGGTACATATTGGCTTTTTAATCTTTTTCCGCATTGTCAGATATTCCTGAAAAGCACTCTCTAGCATTTCATCATCAGGGTAGTAGACAGTTTTCTTTTTAGATATTGATAAATCAATATCTTTTTCTTTTATATCCTTATCTTTACTATCCTTAACTATACTATTCTTATCTATACTTACCTTACCTATACTTTCCTTACCTACGGATACATCTTGTATACATTTTGTATCCATTTTGTTTACATCGAGCGTATATGCCTTATTTTTCTTTAATCCTAACATTGATTTTTCTTCAACATAATCAGTAGGTTTGTATCTGTCTGCCTGTATGTAATTGTGCATTTTCCAATGCTTAATCACAATTACACCACTTTCAAATAAGAGCACAAACGACTTTGCAAGCAATAGTTTAAAATCATCATCGGAAGCGCCACACATTCGCTGTATTTTCTTAGGATTATTAACAAATCCATCATCGTCAGCATTCATGGATAGGTGAAAGTAAAGCATTTGAGTACTGCTCGGCATATCGAGAAAAGCGTCACTTTCAGTTATTTTCTTAGCAAACATTCTACGTTCTGCCATTTTTAATCTCCTATTTTCTTCAAGTTTCGGTTGATGTATTTTAATCTTTTCCCTCGTTGTTTATATTGTTATACCTTTTTCTCAACGTGTTCTGCACCTTGTTCATACCCTTGAAGCCACCGACAATAAAAGCTATCTCTGCTCTATTTTCCGTTGCCTTTGTTTCTGCTTCCATATCGTGTAGTCCGTACTCTGCTTGAATAATTTCATTTGCAGTAATTCTTTTCAGAATTTCTTCACATTTCTTCTTGCTTAAAATTTTCATTCCGAATCACCTACTTTCTTATCTCCAATTAGTCCCAATAGTTCCATCAGGATGAATAATAATATTTGAGTATCCATCTTTATAATCATTGTTTTTCTGCTGCCACATATCTCCTAATGTTAATCTTGCATGTTTTCCTATATAGTCAAATGTTGCATATACAAAGAAATCACCAATTCTAAAAGTATGAATATCAATGTCAGCATCATTCTGTAAATCATTCCATATTTTTACGGTATAATCTTTCTTTTCGAGTCCACTTAAAAATCTGAATGAAAAATTATCAGCTTCCATCTGCATAAATTCCTTAATATATTCAATCGTTGGATTTTCAATTACTGTCTGGACTGTACAGTTAGGAAAATTACTAGGATTTTTATGCACATAATCGTTATATGATAAGTTGATATGTGCTAATCCGTTAAGTTCTTCTGAATATCCTGTTGTATTGATTGAACAAAACACATTATTACCATGCCATCTGTATGTATCAACGATTTCTGATACATGGTCAGGATATAATCCCGGTTCTCCGCCTGTAATTGTAAGCCTTGCATTCGGATGTTCTGACAGTATCTTTTTTAATGATTCAATCTGTGCCTTAAAATCATTGTCACCCTGCATAGGGTTTTTTCTTTCCAAACAAAACGGACAATTATAAGGGCACTCCTGCGTTAATATCAACTGTACATTTATTCGATAATATAAAGGTTTGCCAAAAGATGTTTTATCTGTTCTATTTTCAAGCCTGTACTGTAAATCGTTTTGCATTTCGGCTCTTATATCATCATAAGAGTTAAAATGTGGTATTTCGTGTAGCTTACTACTCATTTCCCTCACCCGCTTTCAATAAATCCATAAATTTCTCATACTGTTTCTGCGATACCTTGTTGTGCTCTTTTTCGGGCTTTAAGCGGATTATAAGGTGCTTTTCAGCAATAGCCGATAATTCCCTCGCTAACACCTTTTTGCCTTGCTGTATGCCTTGCATATAGCCTTTAGGTGCTTTTCTCTCACCAATTGAACCACTAGCACGATTTTCTCCTTGACCGCCTAAACTGACATTTCTAAGCTGATAACCTTTATCAGCATATAGCTTGATGTAATACTTCTCCTTTTCGTCAAGCTGACTTTCGGGGAAATTCAGAAATTCAACTCGCCAACCATAAGGGCTTTTCTCTTTGTCGTACAGCTTGTGTTTGCGTAAACTAAGGTCTATATGCTGTTCATAACCTACAAGGTGACTTGCCAATCTGCTAAGCGTATGTACCGCCTGTCCGATATACGCATACTTAAATCCGTTTTCATCTTCTCGAATTAAGAAATATATTCCGCTTTTGTCATTCAGCTTTGGGTTCAGTTTCAACAGTCGCTTTTTATTTTCCTGTTCAATCGCCTTGGCTCTTGCTATGTTCTGGTAATTCAAGTGTTGCCACCTGCCTTTACTATTTCCACAGCTTCTTCAAAACACTCATCTATCAAAGCTTGAAAAGCAGGTGCCATAAATCTAAATCCCGGTATTCTTTTTATTGCCAAATCAAGCGCAGTCTTTGAAGCTAACTTCAACTGTTCCACAACCTTATCCACATCATAAGCTGTCGGCACATCGTCGACATTTATTAGCTTATTTACTCCGCTATAACAGTGACTTGCAATTACTTTGCCTTTGTAATTATCTGCGTCAATTAGTCTCATACTTCCACCTCTTTAATTAAATGGTAATTCCCCGTCAATACCATCAGGGATTGACATAAAGGAATCTGAATCAGCACTTGGACTGTTTCTACCTATAATTCCATTACTATTGTTCTGTTGATTGGCACGGCTTTCGCAAAATTCGTGTCTTTCAACTACGCAATCATTAGTGTAGATTTTTCGTCCATCCTTGTTAGTGTAGTTGCCTGTCTGCCATCTGCCCTCAACGATAATCTTAGTTCCTTGGTGCAAATACTTCTCTGCAAATTCTCCATTCTTGCCAAATGCGATACAGCTAATAAAGTCTGCTGCCTGTTCGCCCTCTTTCTTAAAAGTTCTGTCAACAGCTAATGTATACCTTGCTACCGCCATACTTCCGTTTGCTGTCTGTGAATATCTAACATCAGCATCCCTAACAACTCTCCCCGAAATTATCACTTTATTCATATTTTTTCCTCTTGCTTTCTGAAATTCGTTTTCTAGTTTCTTCACTTCTTTTTTGCCCTGTATGATGATATATTGTGTGTGCTGAATTTGTCATCATATATAAATTTTCAATTCTGTTATCATTTTTTATCCCGTTCAAATGATGTATGCAACAATTTCGTGGCACTTCTATTCCTGTGGCTTTTTCATAAACTAAGATATGTTCCATAACGTACCCGCCTTTATCTGCTCTTTTATGTTCCGGCATTAATATTTGTATATATCCTTTGCTTGTTCTCCTAACACCGCCATTCCAATTACTAGCATTTTTACCACTTTTAGCCTTTGACCTGTTCAAAAACTTAATTTCTTCATCTCTCTTTAAGTTAAGCGAATAAGCTTTTTTATAGATTGCCAAAAATGTTTTATTAAGAAATAAAGCAATTAATTCATCATTTGTTGAGCAAGAATATTTATCTTTTAATAAAAGGACTTCCTCCTCACTTCATTTGAAATTCATAGTCATTATCTCCTTTCTAAAAAGGGCACTCATTAGGATTAGTAAGTAGCCATTCCTTGTTGCGCTCTGCAACATCCACATTTGCCCCACAAGCGACTTTTTTCATCTTCTCGATAAAACTATCTCTATCAGCATTTTCGCTTGATAAATGGCACATTATGACATTCTGCAAGCTATCCGAATAATTTGCCTTAACAAAATCACAAGCTGTGTCAATACTTAAGTGACCTCTGAAAACGTGATTAGCTTTGCCTGTGTTATCCCTGTCGATTAAATCCTTGTCATAATTCACACCTAAGAGAATGTGGTTTATGTCTTTAAATCTCCACTTGATTAAATTGCAATCGGTAATGTAAAGCATTCTCCCCATTTCCTTGTGAGTAATCAGAAAGCCATATATCGGGCAAGGTTCGCCATTTGCATTGGTATGTGTCCAGTTTCCGTCTATTGTTGTTAAATCAAAGGGCTTTACTGCAAATCCGCCCATGTTCATTGACATATAATCAATCTTCAAATATGGTGCATAAATCGGTATTCCCATAGGTTTAAAATCGTTTAATGACCTTGAATGGTCGTCAATAATGCTCGTGTGAAATAAGGCAACCTACTATATTTTTTACATTCCAATCACACATCTTTTTTATGTCTTTAATCCCCATTCCTGCATCAAGAATAAGTGTTTCGTTTTGCGACATAAGAGCATAAGAATTTCCTTTACTTCCAGTTCCGCAACATTTCAATTTGAGCATTACATCACCTCACTTTCATCTGCAAGTTTCCAAATATATCCGCCCGCCTGTTTTCTAATACCGCCTTTATTATTAAAAGGTTCTTTATTGGCTACTTGTAAAATATTCCTCTGACATATTCCTGTCATCCTACTTGCAACTTCTCCATTTACATATGTAGCAAGTAATACTCCATCCTTAGTGTATTGGCATATTTTTCTTGGTTTCTCATATTTGTTATAATTAACAATTCCTGTAACCACTTGTGGATGCGTTTTTTCCGTTTCTTTTCTGTGCTTCTTTGGATGAATATATTCCAAATTTGAAACGATATTGTTTTGCTTATTTCCGTCTTTATGGTGTACTTGATATCCTTGTGGTCTATCTCCTATAAAATGTTCTGCAACCAATTGATGTATTGCTATTGACTTCTTTTTGTTAGTTACAGAATTTCTTAAAACAATGCGAAGATAATCTCCTGTTGCATTTTGATTTGATAGAATATATCCGCCCTTTGTCTTTTTAAAACTCTTTACTCTTCCGTAATTTGAAATCTGATATTGCCCCTCAAAGCCTTTTATCCACTTCCATTCTTCATCCATACTCACACCTCGATTTCATCATCCTGTGGGAACTGAAAAACAGCATTGTTGGCATACTCTACTTTTGATGGCTGATTTTCTGTTCGCACCATAACACAACATTTCTTTAATTTTTCAAATTCCTTTGCCACATCGTCTGAAATATCAACATTCTGCATTACGATAGGCATACCGACATATGCTTCTCTAAGCATTCCCATAGCCTTAACTGCTTTTCTTTGGTAGAATATTCAGCCAACGTAATGTCATTAATCAAGTCTTCTACTCCTGTTAAATTACGGTTCAAAAAATAAATAGCATTTCTGAATATCTGAATAACTACCATTTCATAAGGAACATCTATTGTTCCGTCCTGTGAAATTACTCTCATATCAGTTCTCCTCACTCTGCATAAACGGCGGTAGTTCCTCTGACTGCTTGTCGGCTGTGTCGGTCGGCTCTACATCAATTATGTTGTCCTCGTCAAAATCTACTGTGTTTGCATTCTGCTCAATATCATAGGCAACATCCTGTTCAAGCATTTCATCGTGGCTGACTTCCTCGTAATCATCTTCTTTACCAAAACCGCTATGAGTATTGTTGATAGCTTTAAGAAGTCTGTTCTTAACAGTTTTCATAGCCATCTGGTCTGCGAATTTTTGATGAACTCCGTTTCCGGTCTCCTTATATCCGTATCCCTGTTTCCAAGCTGTCTTTATCTGTGCCATAGTCATAACTTCTGCAATCCTCTCGCCATTTCCCATAATCGCTACCGCATAAGCACCAACAATCTTGTCATTGTCGATATTCTCAAAGCTCTGTTCGTGGCAATCAATAATTGTCTTTGCGTCCTCCTTGTGGTACTTGAATACATCCCCTTTATAAATAACTGATGCATTAATGTCTTTAAGCCCATATCTTCTAGCAAGACAAGTTGCGCCATAAACAGACGGCTGACAGCTTAATTTGCCCGCATAAGCGACTGGGTAACACTGCTTCTTTCTTATTGATAATCCGTCTGTTACCATTTCGATAAGTGCATTTTCAATACTTGCCCTTGTGCAGCTCTGTAATACAGGCTTCTTATTCATATCTACTGTGTCCTGTAAAATAAGCATTGCCGACATAAGCTCGTTTGTATAGTTATAATCTTTAGGGAATGTTAAGCCAAATTTCTCTTTCTGCTTAATTTTTACAACCATTCCCTCTGTAAAATCTTTTGCTACAAGCTCTCTGCTTTCAGCTTCTTTCTTTTCCGCAACTGCTGTATTCTCTGCCATAATTAATCCTCGCTTTCTACTTCTTTAAATTCGCCATCAACTAATTTATAGAATATATCTTCTTTGATACGTTCTCCGTCTACATATTCTGTTTTTACGCACTTAGGAATCCATATATAATTACCACTATCATTTGCTTTATCAGTTCTAATCCATTCGGCTAATGTTATCCAACTACCGATTTTTGCCTTTGCTATTGAATTGCAGCCTGCTGCCATAACCACAGAGTTATTACCTTCTGATGTTATCTGCGCGTAATCTCCACTACTGCCTATCCGTGCGG
>ULLE01020251.1_pt1 | contig 32501 bp, 19 predicted proteins | sample 1951331 | NCBI WGS metagenome assembly ULLE01 (sample SAMEA4835518, study PRJEB28245) | human gut metagenome | biome: gut microbiome; material: fecal sample | place: Denmark | collected 2008
TCCTCTTCCGTCATATTCTCGGTAATAATAGGCACGCACAATGCATTTTCATGCCCTTTATAAGTAAACTGATAAATCTGAGCCAAGTTCATCAAATCGTATGCACGAGCTGCCAAGGCCTGTCCACGATAAACCAACATGGTTTCATCTTTCGTACCTTCCGTCAGCACAAGCACATCATTGGCAGTTTTCATATGATTGTAGAAAGTTTTCCAAATCAATTCATCTCCTGCACTTGTATAAAGACGGTCTGAATAATTCTGTGCTGTAGCAAACCAGTTATAACCAGAAGTTGTACAAGGCATATCCTGTCCACCCTGTTCCAGGAACTGACTTACAGCAGCTACTCCATAGTCATTATGATAGGTAGTAGCATCATCCGAAATCGTTCCGAATGTATTCAATTTCGCAGCCATCGCATTGACACCTGCCACAACCATGTTCGGACGCTTGCTTATAATTTCCTCGTTCTGCCCATCTCCAACATACTGGCCTTCCGGAAGCTTATCCAGGTCACAGGAAGCCAGACATAAGGCAGCACCTACGAATACCAAATATTTATTTGTCTTTTTCATACGTTCTAAAACATTTAATTAATTAGAAATTCAATGAGATACCACCGGAAATTGTACGAATCGGTGAGTACACATTATCCGCAGCTACATAACCCTGACGTGGGTCGAGACCTTTACGGGCAGTCAGTAAAGCTACGTTATCTGCGACGAAATACAAACGGATACCATCAATCTTAATCTTACGAGTCAAAGATTTCGGCAGTGTATAACCGAATGTAATATTCTGCAAGCTCAAATAATCGGAGCTTGTCAACCAACGGTCAGAGATACTTGAGGTGTACAAATCCTGCACATTCATACGCGGGACATCTGTATTCTTGTTTTCCGGAGTCCATGCTCTCAACATATCCACATGCCATGCTGCTCCCTGTGCATCCGTACTCATCAAGCTCTGGTAAGTATAGTCCAGAATACGTCCGCCCAACTGATAAGCAAATGCAATAGAGAAATCAAAGCCTTTGAAAGTCAAGCTTGTGCCAAATCCACCATATACTTTCGGCAGGATGTCACCTGTAGCAAAACGGTTAGAAGAAGCTTCAGTATAAGATGTGGTTACAGTCTCTCCCGCTTCATTCGGTTCCAGCAACGCCCATTGGCTCTCACCTGTTTCAGGATTCACCCCTGCATACTTCGGCAAATACAACTGGTACATAGATTCACCTTCACGGTAAATACGTGGTCCGTCAATCAACTGACCATTCAGTTCAGGAGCCAGTTCCAGCACTTCATTCTTGAAGTGAGTCAGGTTAAAGTTCACATCCCAAGTAAAGTCTTTTGTACTGAAGATATTAGAGTTCAAATCCAATTCCACACCACGGTTGATCATAGAACCCACATTTTCCGGGAAACGAGAATATCCCATAGACGGAGACACCGGCTTAAAGTAAAGCATGTCAGTCGTCTTACGAGAGAAGTACTCTACCGTACCGCTCAATTTGCCGCCCCAGAAAGTAAAGTCAAAACCGGTATTGAAACTATGAGAAGTTTCCCATGTGATTTCCGGATTACCTTTATAATACAAAGAAGTAGCAAAGTCACTGTTACTGTTGGACAGTGTATATTGATCCATGTAAGGATAATAGTTACGATACAAACCACCTTCGTACATCAGGTTATCGTTACCCTGCAAACCGTAGCTAATCTTGAATTTCAACATGTCAATCCAAGTCTGGTCTGCCAAGAAGGATTCTTTGTTCATCAGCCAACCTGCACCGATTGACCAGAAGTTACCCCAACGATTATCCGGATGGAACACTGAAGAAGCATCACGACGATAAGATCCGGAAACAAAGTATTTTCCATCATAATCATACTGCACACGGAACAACCATCCTTCAGTAGCATAATTGTTGGTGTAAGAAGAGTTATTCTGGTTCAAGATACCATTGTTCAGTTCCGGTACATCCGGGTTATAGATTTTTTCGCGTGAACCATACAAATATTGATATTTGTAGTTATAGTTTTCATAACCGGCCAACACATCCAAATTGTGTACATTATTGAATGTCTTGTTATAGGTCAGCAAATACTGCAAGTTGGTGCTGAATGTACGCTGAGAAGCTACGCTTACAATACCACCCACACCACTGGTTTCTGAGTACTGTCCATAGTATGGGTTGACCATATTAGTATAGCGCACATTGTTCGCATCTACACCTACATTGATTTTAGCCTTAATTCCACCCCAGATGTCAATATCAGCAAACCATTTGCCACTGATTACATCACCGGCATATCGCATCATATCCAGCATGTAGCTGGCCAGCGGGTTGGCATTCGGAATCACATTGTCACGAGAGAAGTTCGTATCAGAACCGTAGTCATAACGTTTGTATCCTCTTTCATCTATCATGATATTGCCTTCTGCATCGCGAATATACATCGGATAGATAGCACCCATGATATTGGCTGCATAGAATGCATTGGCATTGGATGTACCTCCTTCTGTATCCTGTTCACGGCTGTCGTAATGAGTAAATGACACATTACCTCCCAGTTTCAACCAAGGTTTCACCTGATAATCAGCCTTCAAACGAGCAGAGTAACGCTGGAATCCAGAGTTAGGAACGATACCTTGATCATCCAAGTAGCCGGCAGACATGTAATAGTTCATTTTTTCAGTAGCCCCACTGACACTCAGATTGTATTCCTGACGCATGTTGTTTTCAAACAATTCATCACTCCAGTTATCCGGTCTATAATAATATGTACCGTCAGAATAACCCAAAGTAGCGTTTGGATTCAATTTGCCATCCATGCCAATCAACTGTTCTCCATTAGGTACAGTGAAAACCTGATATCCTAAATAAGATGAAGACAACATAGCCTGATTAGCATATTTATTGGCCGCTACCAAATCACCCGCAGCTGCATATCCTTTCAGGTCACCATTGTAAATGGCAGAATAAGCCATTTCATAGAACTTGCCCGGATCCTGTACAGTCTCATAAGAAGGAACTCCACGCTTGTTGACACCCCATTTTGCATCGAATGTCACACGTGCATCCCCTGTTTTACCACGCTTGGTAGTAATCAAAATGACGCCATTTGCACCACGGGCACCATACAATGCATTAGAAGCCGCATCCTTCAATACAGTCATAGACTCGATATCAGAAGAGTTGATAGCAGAGATTTCCCCATCATAAGGCACTCCATCCACTACATACAACGGCGTATTGCTTGCTGAAATAGACCCGATACCACGAATACGTACGGTAGCATCCTTACCCGGCTGACCTGTACTACTTGTAGTCTGTACACCCGCAACCTGACCAGCCAACGCATTCGTCACATTTGACGTCTGACGAGAAGTAATCTTTTCATTTTTGATTGTAGATGCAGAACCTGTGAAAGCTGATTTCTTTGCCGTACCGTAAGCCACGACCATCACTTCATCAAGTTGCTCTGAATCAGACTTCAACACCACTTTTACCATCGGAGCTATTTTCACTTCTTGTGACTGCATTCCGATGAAAGAAATGACCAAAGTTCCCGCCGAACTTGGCACGTTAGTCAACGTAAAATTACCATCAATGTCGGTAACAGTACCTACAGTGGTACCTTTTACCAATACTGATGCGCCCACTACAGGTAAACCGTCTTCTTCAGAAGTAACATTACCAGTTACCTTCGAGATTTGAGCGTTTACCAGACCGATACCTATCATCAGGCAGGTCATTAACAGCATCAATTTTCTTTTCATAAAAAATCTCTCTTAAAGTTTAACTTTACATTAATAAAAATTCATTCACTCTAACGGGGACAAAAGTAGTAATATAAATTTAAATATTTATACCTTTTTCAATAAAAGTACTGCAAAAGGTTGCTTTTTAACACTTATCCGAGGAAGTTTTTATACAAAAATATGTTTTTCTGAAGTATTTGATAAGCTTTTTTGTCATTACATTTTTTTTGCGTAATGAAATCTCAATCATTGTTTAGTATCAATTCCTTTCTTTTAATTTAAACAAAATGGGCCTCATATATGTGATAAACTCCCATCAAATCGCATATTATCTGCATATTCTTTTAAAAATGATATAGTATGGACAAAATCCGTTTTCGTTTAGTGTACAATCGCAAAAAAAAGTTAAACAAGTTTGGAAAAGCTCTCATTCAAGTGGAGGTATATCAAAACCGTAAAAAGATTTACATTTCGTCAGGAATATATGTAAATCCACGGCAATGGGATAGTTGTCGAAGTCGAATTATAAGTCACCCACAAGCGGAAGAATTGAATCGCATGTTAGAAGAGTTTATGTTGGAATTACAATGGGAAGAGTTGAAATATTGGAAACGAGGAATTCCTATTAGTCTATCAGTTTTCCGAGATTTACGAGCACAACCTCATGACGAAAAAGTCACGTTTTTTCATTTTGGTAGAAACTGGGTAGAACAATCAGCCCGTAAAGAAACAACTAAAAAGAACTTGATGACTACATTAGATTTGCTGAAAAATTTTCATCCCTATGTTGAATTTTCGGATATTACTTATTCATTTCTCCAGGAATTTGAGAATTTCATGAGGCAAAGAATGTATGAAACCAACACCATCGCCAAACACTTGAGACAATTAAGAACATTTATCAACGAAGCCATTAAAAGAGGATATATGATGGCAGAAAATTATCCTTTTAAGAATTACCAGATAAAAACCACCCAAAGCAAACATACTTTTCTGCTACCTGAAGAAATCCGAAAGTTAGAGCAACTTGATCTTTCTCTTGTATCCGAGTCGTTGGCTCATAGCCTGAAAGCCTTTTTATTTTGCTGTTATACGGGAGTGCGATATTCAGATTTTATACATCTTAATGAAAGAAATATTGTAAAAGTAAAAGGGGAAAAATGGCTGATGTTTAAAACGGTGAAGACTGATACAGAAGTCAGCATCCCTTTATATTTGTTATTCCAAGGGAAAGCCCTTGTTCTTTTACAAGAACATAAGCATGATTTAAATCACTTCTTTCATCTGAAATCGAATTCATCTGTCAACAAAGATTTGAAGAAAATAGGACTGATGGCCAAAATAGACAAGCATTTCTCATTTCATACTGCCCGGCACACCAATGCAACACTTCTGATATATAATGGTGCACAGATAACTACGGTTCAGAAGCTGTTAGGTCATCAAAGTGTGAAAACTACTCAAGGTTACAGCGAAATATTTTCCGGTACAATCATCAAGGACCTGAAGAAATGCAAATTCTAATTATATAAGGTATACTGATATTTTATCAAGTATAAAAGTGAAAAGGCAAGGACCATCATAGAATAGCGTCTTGTTACATTTTATGTTTCCCGATGCAGAAACGTATGTTTTCCTATAGGGAAACGTACGTTTCCGCACTGAGAAACATACGTTTTCTACATGCGAAACGTAAAATATGAGGAATAGGTTATAAATTAATACTGTTGGATTTTGACTTTATTAGTAAAAAAGAGGTAGAAAACCTATGTAACTCGCACGTCCACATAGGCTCTGGATTGTTTATATGCAATACAAGCGGATTGTTAATTACTTGTTTATCAGTTATTTGTATGAAATTTTAGTTCGGCGGGAACTTTGGTTATTTCCTTCATCGGAATGCAGACGCAGGAAGTGAAAATCCAACCGAATGTAAAGGTTACATTAAAATCTGATGCTGAGGTGCTTGATGAAGTAGTAGTGACGGGATATGGTGTACAACGCAAAGCATCATTTACAGGTGCAGCTTCTATCGTTGGTGAAGACGCTATTGCAAAAAAGAATGATGCAAACTTTGTAAAAGTGCTGGAAGGAACGGTGCCAGGAGTGCAGATGAATAACTCTACCAGTATGCCTGGTGTATGGGGGTCTGTATATATACGTGGACGTGCTTCTTTAAACTCTGGTACACAGCCTCTTTACGTAATAGACGGAATGCCTGTCAACTCTGATACTGATGCAATGAGTTCAAGTGACAATAACATGGTTGATCCTATGTCATCAATCAATCCGGCTGATATCGAAAGTATTACTGTGTTAAAAGATGCTGCTGCTACAGCCATTTATGGTTCACGTGCTGCAAACGGTGTAATCGTAGTCACAACAAAGAAAGGTTCAGAAGGTAAATTCAATTTGAACTTGGATGTTAAACAAGGTTTCGTGTCCATGGGAAACAACAACATGGATTTTGCTAATGCAGAAGAAACCATGAAATTATTCACCGATGGTTTAACAGCATACCAAGGAGGTAACTGGCAAGACAATTATGATTACCTGGCTGACAACTATTTCGGCTGGGACCGCAAGACTAGTACAGACTGGATGGATGCCATCACCCGTAAAGGATATTATCAGGATTACAACCTCAGCGCACAAGGAAGAAGCGGAAATACTGGTTATTATGTTAGCTTGGGTTATTTGAACACTGACGGTCTGATTATCGGATCAGATATGGAACGATTCTCAGGACGTATGAATCTTGATTCAAAATTTAAATGGGCCACAATCGGTGTAAATACATCTTATAGCTATTCTACCCAAAATGGATTCTCATTGTCTACAGGTGGTTCTATGTCAAGCCCATTAACTGCTGCAATTTCCAGCCAGACTCCAATGGATCCTGTATACGATTCTGAAGGGAACTACAACAATATAAATATGTATAACCCTGTTGCGTTGATGGATGAAGATACTGGTGAGCTGAATGAAAATAAGATGCAGACCATCAACTTAAATCCATATCTGCAGGTTGATTTCGGATTAGGTATTTATGCCAAGACAACTTTAGGTGTCAATCTAACAGATTTACGCCAATATCAGTATTGGAGTGCACTCTACAATCCACAGGCTATGGATTATAACGGATTGGGACAACAATATAATTCCCGTAACACAGTAATTACATGGAATAATGTATTGGGGTGGAATCATAAATTCGCAGATAAGCATGACATCAGTGTGATGCTGGGACAAGAAATGCAAAAGAAATCATACTTCTATGAATATTATGCTAAGTCTGATTTCCCATTTGCTGATTCCGGTATGCGTGATTTGACTACAGCCGGAACAGAACAAGGAAGTGAATACTATAAAAAAGAGGCTCGTTTAGCTTCTTACTTTATGGATGCGCACTATTCATATGCTGACAAATATTATCTCTCTGGTTCATACCGCCGGGATGGTTCTTCTGTTTTCGGTAGTGATACCCGTTGGGGTAACTTCTGGTCAGTAGGAGGTAAATGGCGTATTTCAGGCGAAGACTTCTTAACTGGGAACAACGTAATTACCAACGCCACATTACGTGCATCTTATGGTACTGTCGGAAACCAAGATATAGACTGGTATGCAGCGCGTGGATTCTATGGTGCAGGTTATAACTATAATCAGATGCCGGGTATGATTCCTGTAAGCATTTCCAACCAGGAACTGACATGGGAAGTTTCTAAAAAATTCGATGTAGGATTTGATCTTTCATTGTGGCACCGTTTGCACTTCACTTTTGATTTTTATAATGAAATTACCTCTGATGCTTTATTCCAAGTACCTTTGTCTATGACTACAGGCATGTCCGAAACCTATAAGAACATCGGTAAAATCCGCAACCATGGTATTGAATTTTCTGTGAATGCGAATATTCTCCAAACTAAAGATTGGTCATGGAGTGCTTATGCTAACTTGACTTGGAATGAGAATGAGGTGGTAAAATTATCTACCGATGACCCGATAGAATACACTTTCCAGATTATTGAAGAAGGCCGTCCTTATACACAGTTCAAGATGAAGGAATATGCGGGTGTAGACCGTGAAACAGGAAAGCCATTATGGTATCTGAATGAAACGGGAAACGAAACTACCAGTGATTATAATGCAGCAGCCAAACGATATGTAGGGGATGCTGACCCGAATGTATTGGGTGGTTTCGGAACCAATCTGAGATGGAAAGACATTGATTTCGGATTGTCATTCAATTATCGTCTTGGAGGAAAAGTATTTGATTCCGGAGCTGCCTTCACCGGATTCGGAATGGCATTCAGAACTCCTTTGGAGGACGTTGCACTCAACTCATGGACAGAAGAAAATAAGGATGCCAAATATCCTCAATACATCTATAAAGATCCATATAAGGCAACAGCCACTTCATCACGTTTCTTATACAATGGAGACTATCTACGTATTAGTAACTTGACACTTGGATATACTCTTCCAAAAAAATGGACAGAAAAAGTTCTGATACAAAGACTCCGTGCATACATTTCTGTAGACAACCTTTACACATTCACCGCTAGTGATTTCGTAGGTTACAATCCAGAAACATCCGCAAACGGTGTTATAGCATGGCAATATCCTGCTACTCGTACATTTATTGGAGGTATCCAACTTACTTTCTAACTTAAAAGAAACTGTATAATATGAAGAAACATATATTAAACGCATTTATGCTGATAGCTCTGGGAACTGGCATGACAAGTTGCGGTGATAATTTTCTTGAAACCGATTACTATTCAGGAATCGATACGGAAAGTGCATTGACATCGGTTTCAAAAATTTCAACTGCACTGAATGGAACTTATTATAACCTGTACTATTATAGCTTTGCTGGTAATTATGCCATCAGTATAGGAGATATCCCGACAGATATCAGCTACTGGAATGGTAAAACCGGACATTTTGACGATATCTATACGTTTACCGTTGTAGATACAGATACTTATTTAAACTCCATATGGGAATATGGATATAAAGTTGCTGATAACGCAGCCCGTATAATAGAGGCTGTTCCAGCTATATATGAAAATGCGACACCGGAAGAAAAGGCGGAACTTGACTTATATATGGCTGAAGCATATTCATTACGTGGTTATGCCCAGCTGATGTTGACAAATATATTCTGCCATCAAATAAAAGTAAATGGCACAGACTTTTCATCGGAACCTGGTATCGTGGTAATTAATACACCTATACCTGCATTCGAGAAGGTGACACGCTCTACTGTAGGACAAAGTTATGAAGCAATATTGTCAGACTTTAACAATGCCATCAAACACTTCGATGCAGCCGGTGGTGACAGAGGTCAGTTACAGTATTTTGGTAAAGCTTCTGTATATGGATTGTTAGCACGTACTAACTTGTATATGGAAAATTGGGATGCAGCTATACAAGATGCACAAAAAGCACTTGATGAAGCCAATATTTCAACACTAACATACGGCAATGCAAACTATAAAGCTCTGTATAATAGTGAAACATCCAATACTGAAAGTATGTTTGCCTTAGCCATTACAGCCAGTCAGAACTGGTCGGCTAACTCCTGTGGTACGTTATGGAGCACTTATAACTACAGTCCGAGCCCGAAACTTCAAGCTTTATATGGTGAGAACGATTGCCGTACAAGCATTTTTGAATGGGATGGCGAATCTACTCCGGAAGTACCTGAATTCAAAGGAGGTAAATTCTCTCATTTCTCTTCAGGTAACCCTGCCTATGCGACAAATTATATCGTAAATGCTCCTGAAATGTTCCTCATCAAGGCAGAAGCCAATCTGCACAGTTCAAATGGAACAATCAATGATGCACAAAATGCATTGTTGACTGTAGCAAAACGTAATGCAGATATTACGTCTGTTAATGATTTGCCTTCTACGAAGGAAGAATTGATGTCTTTCATCAAAGATGAACGTGCACGTGAGTTGTTCCAAGAAGGATTACGTCTATATGACCTTCGCCGTTGGGATGAAATGGCTGAAGTAGATGCGACACAAGCTCCGAAAGTTTCATTTACCTATACAAATTATAAAATTTCTAATTTGGTATATCCAATTCCAAATGCAGAAATTAATACAGGGTATGGTGTAACACAGAATGAAAATTGGGCATCAACTTTGCCGCAAAAAAATTAACAGATACTATATCAGTTAATTTGCATATTTAACAGAATAAAACCATCCTGGCTATAAAATCAGTCGGGATGGTTTTTCTTTAATAATCACCATACATCCTTTTCAGCATCTTATTGTGTAATTGTTTATCATAAAGGGACTTTATATTATTTAACTTATTACGTCTGACTAACCAAAAGAGATTTGTACATAAAATCTGAATACAATAATCTTTTCATGATCTCCGGTTTACACACGATACTTGTGAAACAACTCAGTTTGTGGCATTTTCCACAATCCATTTTTGGATATTCCGAGTCTTATTACTGAAATTCACGCCTATTTTATAGACCTTTCTTCCATCAGTTTGAAAAGGAACTGCGTAATGTTTGTCGTTGATCTGTTTCAATGCTTCTTCAGCGGAACCTTCCAGTTTAAATTCCATCAAATAAATAAAACGGTTCGTTTTTATTACCAGGTCAATGCGGCCTTCTGAGGTATGATATTCCGCCTCCGTGTAGAAGCCAAGCAATTTGAATATGATGAAAAGTACATTCTGATAATGTAACTCCAAATCGCGTACCATTTCGTAGGGAGTATCTGCAAAAAAACTTTGCAGCCGTGAAAAGAAAGCATCTATTTCTCCTTTTTCTACTTCCTCAATAAAGCTCATGATTTGAAATGCCGATTCTGCGGGTTGCACATGAGCATAATAAGGCAACAAATAACTGATAAAACCTTCTTCTACTTCTTGGTTGGGAAATCCCAAGGTATACACATTAAAACGAGGATTATAGGATTTAATGGTCAGATATCCGCTTTGATATAGGACTGGGATAGGGTTGTTCGTCAAGGAGTCTACTCCATTCAGTAAATCAGCTGTAACCACTTCATTTGAAAGGCGGTCTAAATTGCATTTGTTTTGTTTAAGCAATTGGGCCAGATAAGTTGGGGTTCCTGTTTCAAACCAATAATTGCCAAACTTCATTTTAGCAAATGTGTTCAAAAGACTAAACGGATTGTACAATCCCACGGAATCTTCAGTGAAATGATAGCCGTCATAATGTTCCTTTAAAGATTGACAGACCTGTTCATAACTCATATTGGCATGAACAGATAATTCATGCAAGTCTGTTTCCAGCCAAGCATGAATCTCATTTTCCGTAATTCCACAAAGTTCGGCATATCGTTTGTCAAAGGATATATCCATCAAATTATTCAAATCGCTGAATATGCTTACCTTACTAAACTTGGTAACACCTGTCAATAATGCGAACTGAATATATTGGTCCTTGCTTTTCAACGCTCCATAAAAGGCCTTTAATGTGTCACGATAGTTGTCTTGCAGTTCGCTGTTTCCTATAGCCTGGAGCATAGGTTTGTCATATTCGTCTACTAAAATCACGACGTTTCTTCCGGTCTTTTCAGCTGCCCGCTGGATGATTCCTTGAAAACGTAAAGATAAGGACACTTCGCTTGGCTCTGTCCCATAAACCTTTTCCCATTTTGTTAAGATATCATTCAAAATATCGTCAAGGCTTTTAGGGGTGTCATATTTTTGTGCATTCAGGTCGATATGTAGAATGGGATAAGAGAGCCAATCTTTTTCCATTTGGCAAATATACAATCCTTGAAACAATTCTTTTCGTCCTGAATAATAAGCCTCCAATGTAGAAATCAATAAGCTTTTCCCAAATCGTCTTGGCCGGCTGAAGAAATAATACTTTCCGGTCGAGACCAAACGGTAAATAAGTTCTGTCTTATCTATATACAGATAGCCTCCTTTACGAAGGCTTTCGAAGCTTTGTATACCTACAGGATATTTTCTCATCTTGCTAAAGTGTTTGTTTACAAAGTTAGTTTTTTATCTTATAACTCATTTAAATTTAAGAAATATAAGTTGTAATGCAATCGGATTTTTTTAATGAAAAAGAGTAGAGTTTTGGTAGAAAAATGATGTTAAAAGTTCCTCTATGTATCTTTGAAACTTATGAGAAGAAATTTTTAATAGAAATATATTTATTTGATTACTAATTAATTATAATGACTTTCAGTTCGGCGGGAACTTTGGTCATTTCCTTCATCGGAATGCAGTCACAGGAAGTGAAAATCCAACCTCGTGTAAATGTGGTGTTAAAGTCTGATGCTGAGACATTGGACGAAGTCGTAGTTGTTGGTTATGGTAGTGCCAAGAAAGTCGGAACAGTAGTCGGTTCTATTGCAAATGTAACTTCTGAGAAGATTGCGTCAAGACCTGTTGTAAACGTGATGGATGCATTACAAGGACAGGTAGCAGGTTTACAGGTGTTTACAAGTTCTGGTGACCCAGGTGACAAAAGCATGGCTGCGTCTTCTTATTTGCGTGGAATTGGTTCATTGACTGCCGGAAATTCTCCTCTGTATGTATTGGATGGCTCACCCGTAAGCGCTGAAATTATGAGTATGATGAACCCCAATGACTTTGCCAGTGTAACAGTCCTGAAAGATGCGTCTGCCACATCCATTTATGGTTCACGTGCAGCCAATGGAGTTATCTATATCACGACTAAACGAGGCAAAATGAACGAAAAGGCAATGGTCACTGTGTCAGGAAATTATGGTGTATCTACACTGGCCAAAGATATTGCTACTCCTATGAATTCAAGCCAGTTGTTGGGCTATCAGTTAAAACATGGAATTATTACCCAAGACACCTATGATAAGTATATAGCATCAGGAGTCAATACCAACTGGCAAGATTATTTCTTTAAAAATGCTCCAACTTATCAAGGGAATCTTTCAGTTCAAGGAGGAGGCGATAAGTCACTCTATTATTTGTCTGCTTCTTATATGAATCAAGAAGGTATTGTTTATGGTTCTGGCTACGAACGATATACTTTGCGAGCAAACTTAGAAACAAAGGTAAACAACTGGTTGCGCATCGGAGCAAATATCGCCGGGGCTTATGACATGACAGAAACTTCCTTGTATACTTATCAAGGATCAAACAGTCTGAATGGCGGTGTCTTCGGAACAATCTTGAATCAGCCTTATTTTAATCCTTATGATGAGAACGGAAATCGTTTGGAAAGAATCCCAGGATTGAACGGTTATGACCCTAATTATCTTACTGACAAAAATCCGAACAAAGGAAATCAAGCTCAGTTTAATGGAAATGCATTTATCCAACTGACTCCGATCAAAGGATTAACCTTGCGTTCTCAGTTAGGTATAGAGGCCTATGATTACCGTAAAACATCAAAGGCACTCCCTTCACATCCTAGTGTAGATGGCATTGGTACTACAACTGAACTTTTCCAAAGACGTTCTCAGTTCACAATTACCAATACTGCAGAATATAAATTTGATATTAACTATGATCATCATCTCACTTTATTGGCGGGACAGGAAGGTATCAAGAGTGATTTCAACGGATTTGTTAGTAAAACAACAGGACAGAATGACGATAGATTGTCTAGTATTTGGAGTGGAACCAGTGCACTGTTAGTTAACTTAGGTGACTACAGTGAAAGCATGGATCCTTACTCTTACGAATATTTATCATTCTTTGGCCGTGCTGAATATGCATATAAAGAAAAATATTATGCTGATTTTTCTGTACGAAATGATGCCTCTTCTCGCTTCGGAGCGGATAACCGTGCAGCTACCTTTTTCTCTGGTGGCTTAATGTGGAACATGAAAGAAGAAGCGTTTTTGAAAGATGTTGATTTCCTTACTACATTAAAAATAAAAGGTAGTGTGGGTTCTACAGGAAACTCTGAAATTGGGAATTACGATCATCTAGGACTTGTCGGAACCCGCAATTATAATACACAAGGAGGATGGTATATTTCATCTCCAGGAAATGATCAGTTGGGTTGGGAAACACAAATCTTGACAAACATCGGAGTTGAAGCATCATTCTTTGATCGTATCCGGACAGAAATCACATGGTATAACCGTCAGACAAAAGATATGCTGATGGAGGTTCCGGTTCCTTATACAACTGGTTTCTCTACAATTATGCAGAACATTGGTTCCATGAAAAACACGGGTGTGGAATTATCATTCGGAGTTGATATCATCAAAACAAAGGATATGTTATTGCAGTTCAACATGAACTATGCATATAACAAGAATGAAATCACTGAACTGTTCTATGGATATGAAGAATGGCCGATGCCAAGTTACTCTTTGACTTACAAAGTGGGCGAACCCCTTCAGTTCTATATGCCTGTTTATGCAGGAGTAGATCCGTCGGACGGTAAACAAATGTGGTATGTTCCTGGAACAAATGGAGAAACAACGAAGGATGTAGATTTAGCTAGTTCTGGAGCTTTAGACCAAGCTACAGGTGTGACTCAATATGCTCCTCATACGGGTGGATTTAATTTAAATTTCTCTTGGAAAGGACTTTCTATTGGTGCAGATTTCGCATGGGTTCTTGGCAAACATATGGTAAATAACGATAGGTATTTTTCTGAAAACCCAGCAAATTTTGCCGGATACAACCAATCTACAGAAGTGCTCAATGAATGGGAAAATCCTGGTGACATTACCAATATGCCTAAATATGGAGAAATTATGATTTTTGATACGCACTTGCTGGAAAATGCCTCTTTCTTACGTTTAAAGAATTTGGCTATTGGATATCAGTTCCCTAAGAATTGGCTGGAGAAGACCAAAATCATCAAGAACTTTAAAATAACAGCTGCTGCACGTAACTTGTTTACTATTACGAAATACAAAGGAGCTGATCCGGAAATTGACTCTAACTTAACATATGGAGCATTCCCGAATACTAAGCAATTTACGATTGGAGCTGAAATCACATTCTAATTCAAAATGACACATATTATGAATAAAATAGTATTAGGAACTTTATTTTCTGCAATGGCTGTTCTTACGGCATGTGATCTGGACAAATATCCAGAAACCAACATCTCTACAGAAACGTCATGGCAAACCATAGATGATGCGACCCGTTTTGAAACTGGTTTATATTCGTTTTTACAAACTATAAACGGGGGACTTTATATCTATGCATCAGATTATCAATCTGACTTATTTAATGCCACATACTCCTTTGCAAACAGAGGGGGGGATTTGCACAGATGGGATTTTACAAGTTCACAATATGATATAGAAGACATTTACAAGAATAACTACTTCTGCATCACGAATTGTAATAATATAATCAATAACATTGATAACATCACTCTCGAAAGCGAAGAGGATCAGCAAAAGGCGAAAAATATAAAAGGCACAGCATATTTGATACGTGCTTTATGCTATCATACACTTGCTTTACGTTTTGCAAAGGACTATGAGCCGGAAACAGCTGCTTCTGATTTAGGATTGCCGATTGTTTTGGAAGTAGATCCTAATGCCAAACCTAGTCGTTCTTCATTAGCTGATACTTATACGCAAATCAAATCAGATATAACAGAAGCTAGAAAGCTAATGACAAAGGAAGGAGCATCTAATTCTATTTATTTAACCACAGATGTGATTGATGCATTAGAAGCACGTGTAGATTTGTACATGCACAACTATGCGGAAGCAATTACTTTATCAGAATCACTCATTAATAAATATCCATTATCAACGACAGAGGCTGATTTATCTAAAGTATTTTTAAATGATGAAGGAAGTGAAATTATATACAAGGTATTCTCATCTATAGATGAAAGAACCAATGAACTTCCTTATTATTTGTATTGGAATACATCTGTTGAAAGTTATAGCCCTGACTTTATTCCGTCACAATGGGTTCTTGATTTATATGAATCTAATGACATAAGAAAAAGTGCCTATTTCTTGTGTGACAAAGTGGTCTGTGGTGATAAATCAGCTAATGATATTTATATGTTGAATAAATATCCAGGAAATCCGGACTTAAAAAATACAACTTATGAATATTACAATATGGCTAAGTTGTTTAGAAGTGCAGAATTCTATTTGATTGCAGCTGAAGCCTCTTACAGAGAAGGTAATGAACCTGAAGCTTTAAATTACTTAAATGGTTTACGAGTTAAACGTGGCGCATCTAGTCTTTCAAAAAGTGGAAACGACTTATTCACATCTATTAAAGAAGAATGGATTAGAGAATTTATTGGTGAAGGAATGCGTCTTAATGATTTAAAAAGATGGCATGATGGATTCCAACGCCACGATCCTCAGAATCTGAATATTCTGTCTATAGGAACAGGTATGGAATCTTTAAACATTAGCTCTGATAATCAAAAGTTTGTATGGGAAATTCCTGCAAATGATCAAAATGCGAATAAAAATATTGTTCCTAACTGGAACTAATTTTATTTTTCCTTAATAAAGGGGGCGGTTTTCAATTCGAGATCCGCCCCTTTTTGTATGCATAGACTTCAAAATATCCACTTACAGACATGAAAAAAACCGGAACTACAGCTTCCTGCAGTCCCGGCCTGTCTATAATAATTTTCTCAACGAGGATTATCAGAACAATTTAGAAGGATACTCACCGGCATCCACCAAAGCCTGAATCTTGTCCACTACGCTCTGGCGATCGGCAGCGTAAGTCACACCGAACCACTTGGAAGTAGTATCCAGCACTTTTACAGTAGCAGTACCTTCATTGATCAGCTTGTTAACCATCAGCGGAATAAAGTATTCACATTTCAGGTTTCCGATATTCTCTTTCAGGAATTCTACGAAATAGTCTTCAGAATATTTGAAATAATCCGGAGTGAATCCCCACATGTTCATTGAAACAGGAGTATTGTCTTCAATGCCTACCCATTCACCTTTTTCATCTTTGTAAGAAACCACACCGTTCACACGCATGATTTCAGTACGTTCCACTACGGTAGTCAAATGAGCATTTTCATCGGTAGAGCAAATACCGCGGGCTACAGAACCACTTTCTGACAAGGTATTACCTACACGGAAACCTACCATGCAATAGTCGTTCTTTGCACCTTCCGGCAGTTCTGACAAATATTTACCGATTACGGCAAAGCTGTCACGACCATAGAAGTCGTCCGCATTAATAACAGCAAAAGGTTCTTTGATTACATCTTTTCCCATCAATACGGCATGGTTTGTTCCCCATGGTTTTGCACGGCCTTCCGGACAAGTAAAACCTTCCGGCAGGTTGTTTAAATCTTGGAATACAACCTCTACAGGGATATGATTTTCGTATTTGCTTACAATCTTTTCACGGAAATCCTTTTCAAAATCACGACGGATTACGAATACCAATTTTCCGAAACCACCACGAATTGCATCAAAAATTGAATAATCCATGATTGTTTCCCCATTAGGACCCAGTCCGTCAAGTTGCTTTAAGCCACCGTAACGACTTCCCATACCGGCAGCCAATACAAATAATGTTGGTTTCATAAGTAGTATATAAATTTTAGTAACTGCACAAAGGTAAATAAATAATGTGATTTCAACTCACAGTTCATAAACAAAATGTACCATTATTTGGTTCTTTTTCGTATATTCGCAATATCTAACGGCTCAATAGTGTATGAAAAAATATATAAAATGGGGAGGAATTGCTTTAGCAAGTCCATTCATCCTTTTCATTATATTATGCATATTGATTTACATCCCCCCTGTCCAGAACTTTATTGTGGACAAGGCCACCGCGTATGCCTCTGAGGCTACGGGAATGCAAATTCATATACGACGCATTTCTCTATCATTTCCATTAAACTTGGTCGTACATGAAACAACCGTAAAAGACCAGAAAGATACCCTGCTTGACGTAGAAGAACTGACGGTGAAAATCCAGCTGCTGCCTCTGCTGAAAAAACAGATAGAAGTGGATGGAGTGGGCTTGAAAAATGCCTCTGTCAACACCGCAAACCTGATTGAGGGAATGTCACTCAAAGGAAAGCTGGGCAATCTGTTCTTGAAATCGCATGGCGTAGACCTGACTCCCAAAACGGCCGTACTCAATGAACTGACCCTCAAGGATGCAGACCTAAAAATGTGCCTGGCCGATACAACCGCACAGGACACGACCCAAAGTGCTCCCACCTACTGGAAATTCAAACTGGAGAAAATTGACCTTGACAATGTCAGTTTCCAGATGGACATGCCACTCGATACCATGAATTTCGGTATCAGAATCCAAAGCGCATCTTTGCGCAACGGCTTTGTCGACTTACATAAGGAGGCGTATTCTGCCAATACATTCAAGTTGCTGGACAGCCAGCTGTTTTACAACTCCGGGAACTCGACTCCGCTGGCCAAAGGGATAGATCCATCGCACATTGCTCTCTCGAAAGTAAATCTGCAACTGGACTCACTTTATTACCAAGGAAACAACATCCGTGCTCTACTGCATCAGTTCGAACTGAAAGAACGCTCCGGGCTGGAAATCACTTCATCGGAAGGAGAATTGCGTGCCGATGAGAAAACCATCAAGATTCCTGATTTCCAGATCAAGACAGCCAACTCGTTCATTGCATTCAATGCCACAGTTGACTGGTCGGTCACGGAACAGAATCAGGACGGGCTACTGCAAGCACGGCTGATGGCTGAAATCGGGAAAGCGGACTTGTTCAAGCTCATCCCCGATATGCCGAAAGAATTTATCCAATCGTTTCCTGCAGCGCCGCTGCAAATACGTTTCGACGTGGATGGTAACCTGAACCAGTTGAACTTAAATACTTGCCAAGTAAAAATTCCCGACTATTTCCGTATGGAAGCAGACGGTACTCTCCGGCATGTGCTCGACAGTATATCCCGACAGGGGGTCATCAACTTGAATTCTGATTTTTACCGGATGAACTTTCTGCAAAGCCTGACAGGAGATTTCCTTATTCCTTCCGGCACGCAACTTCGAGGAAAAGCACAAATGAAAGGAAATGACCTGCAAGCAACAACCAAACTGAGTCACAAAGAAGGATATGCAGAACTGGACGGCAAGTATAATCTTCTGACAGAGGCTTATCAGGCCGATTTAAACATAGGACAGCTCAATCTGCATAGTTTTATGCCGATGGATTCTCTATTCCAGCTTTCGGCACAGGCACATGTAAAAGGAGAAGGATATGACTTTTTCTCTCCGCATACACGGTTAAAAGCAGACGCAGCACTTTCGCATCTGCAAATTGGTTCACGTACGCTTTCGGGTGTACAGCTGCAGGCAGGCTTGAAGAATTCACAGGCCAGCATGACAATGAACATAAAAGACAATGCCATGCAAATCTCTTCCCAGCTGGATGCTACCTTGCATCCGTCACGAGTCAAAGCTGATGCACTGATTCAGATTGCCGACCTGGATTTGTATGGAATGGGACTGGTACAAACTCCTTTCAAGACTGCGAGCAACATCGATATTCATCTGAATACCAACCTAAAGAAGAGTCATGGGATACGTATGTCGGTTAAGGATATCCAACTGATTACGGAGAAAAAGACATACAAGACCAAAGATTTGCATCTGGGCTTTACCACCGCACGTGATTCCATCCATAGCTTTATCAATGCGGGCGATTTGACTTTCCTGTTCCGCAGCAAGGGAGGTATTGATGAACTGGGTAACCAGTTCACGAAGCTGACGCAGACACTGGACAAGCAATGGAAAGAAAGACACATTGACCAGACCGTTCTACGCGAATTGCTGCCCAATGCCCAGTTGCGCATTTTTGCCGGGAAAGACAATCCGGTTTCCAACACCCTGGCCATCCGGAAAATCAATTTCGACCGGATGAATGTAAACATTCAGACCTCGCCGGAAAACGGGCTGAATGCAGCCATGAATCTCTATGGGTTGAGCACTGACAGCCTTGCGTTTGATACCATCTATTTCAACGCATCACAACAAGCTGAGAAAATATTGCTCAGCAGTGGCATTATCGCCAACGATAAGCCTTTTCAGGAAGCATTCGACATCATGCTCAACGGAGACGTGGAAGCAGATAAACTCAATGCGACCATAGAATACCTGAACGGTAAGAAAGAATGTGGAGTCAATATCGGCATGACCGCCGGATTGCAGAAAAAAGGCATCAGCCTGCATATCAACCCGTTTGACCCGACATTGGTGTATCGTAAATTTACGGTAAACCCTGACAACTATATTTACTTGAGGGATGACGGACGTATCATGGCCAACCTTTCTATCCATGATGATATGCGTACAGGCATCAGTCTGTACTCCACTCCTGACTCTACTGTCCAACAGGATTTGACGCTTGCATTGAGCCAAATCAACATTGGAGAATTTAAAAGGGTAATCCCTTACATGCCGGACATTTCCGGTGTCATCAATGCCGAAGCGCATTATGTACAAACGAATGGTACTGACATGATTTCACTGGAAAACAGCATCGACCAGCTGGCTTACAACGGTATTGAACTGGGCAACTGGGCTTTGAGTGCGGTTTACCTGCCCAAAGAAAGCGGAGAACAAAGTATCAATGGCTTTATTACTCGAAACAATCAGGAGATTGCCAGCATAGACGGTTCCTATTTCCCGGCGGCCAGTGAGGAGGAGAATGACCGGATTAATGCAGACATGTCCCTACACCATTTTCCGCTGGAAATTGCCAATTCTTTCATTCCCGACCAAATGGCCATTTTAAGCGGTGACGTAGACGGAAACATGAAAGTTTCGGGTAGCAGTGCCAGTCCTCTCATGAACGGACAAATCAACCTGGACAGTGTGAATATCTATGTTCCACAGGCTTCCTTGAACTTGCGGTTTGACGACAGGCCAGTGGAGGTGAAAGACAGCAAGCTGACCTTCAACCGGTTCAAAATATTTACAAAAGGAAAAACTCCGTTTACCATTGATGGAAGTGTAGATATGGCAGACCTCAGCCAAATGAAAATGGACTTGAAAATGGATGCCAACAACTTTGAATTGCTGAATGCCAAACAGACCAAACAATCTCTGGTATTCGGGAAACTATATGTAGACTTCCATTCTACGCTCAAAGGCACTCCGGACAACATGACCATACGTGGAAACATGAATATCTTAGGTAACAGTGACTTTACATACATCTTGCAGGATTCTCCGCTGACCGTGGAGGACAAACTGGGAGAAACGGTTACCTTCATGAACTTCAGTGATACGACTACCGTGGACCGAAGAATATTACCGGCCCTGACACTGGGAGGCATCGATATGCTGATGACCTTGCATATCGATGAAGCTGTACAATGCCGTGTCAACCTGGATGAAAAAGGCAGCAACTACATGTATTTTGAAGGTGGAGGCGACCTCTCCTTCCAATATACACCGGCAGGAAATATCATTTTAAGCGGAAAATATTCACTGCTGAGTGGAGAAATGAAATACCAGTTGCCGATTATCCAGTTGAAGACCTTCCACATACAAAGTGGAAGTTACATACAATGGAGTGGAAATGCCATGAATCCGCAACTGAACATCAAGGCTACCGAAAGAGTACGCTCGTCTGTGGCACAGGAAGGACAGGCTTCACGTATGGTCAATTTTGATGTAGGAGTAAACATCACCAACACGCTGGAGGATTTAGGCTTTACCTTTATTATAGATGCACCGGAAGACGGAAGCATGCAGAATGAACTGGCTTCCATGTCGGCCGAAGACAAAAACAAAGTAGCAGTAACCATGTTGGTAACCGGTATGTACCTGACAGAAGAAGGTACTTTAGGCGGTGGAGGAGGAAGCAGCGTGATGAACTCATTCCTGCAAGACCAGATTTCAAAGGTAGCCGGAAGTGCCCTCAAGACCATCGATGTGAACTTCGGTATAGAAACCAACAACGGGGAACAAACCGGACAATCGAGCACGGACTACAACTTCCAGTTCGCCAAACGATTCTGGAACAATCGTATCCGGGTGGTCATTGGCGGAAAGGTCTCCACCGGAAACAACGTGCAGCAGGATGAGTCCTTTATCGACAATATTTCACTGGAATACCGTCTGGATAATAGCGGTACGCGCTACGTAAAACTGTTCCACGACAAGAATTATGAAAGTATCCTCGATGGAGAAGTAACTGAAACAGGCGTAGGTATCGTATTACGCAAGAAAGTAAGCAAAGTAGGTGAGTTGTTTATTTTCAGAAAAAAAGAAAAAGCACCCGTTGAAGCTGTAAAAAAAGAGGAAGATGAAAATGAAGATGAAAATAAAGATAAATAGCCGTTTCCTTACAGGACTTCTGCTGCTTGTAGTGATGGTTGCATGCTCTACCACCAAACATCTGCCAGAGGATGAGTTGCTCTACATCGGAACCCCTTCCCCAAAAATTGAAGGATACAATCCGGAAGATGAAGGTGAAGCAACACTGGAAGAAGTGCAAGGAGCCTTGAACGTGGCACCGAACAATTCATTTTTCGGTAGCCCGAACCTTCGTATCCCCTTCCCTCTCGGATTATGGGTATATAACCGTTTTGAACGTTACGAAAAAGGTATCGGAAAATGGATTTTCAAGAAACTGGCTGCCGACCCGATCTATGTGTCAACCGTCAACCCGGAAACCCGTACCAAGGTAGCCAGTAACCTGCTGCGTGAAAACGGTTTCTTCCAAGGCAATGTCACCGTAAAAGTCGATACGGCCAAGAATCCCAAAAAGGCAAAACTGCTCTACACCATTCATACAGGTCAACGTTACAAACTGGATTCTATCTACTATGTTGGTTTTTTCGGAAAAGCAGATTCATTGATTCATAAGACCTATCAGGATCGCATACTGAAAAAAGAAGATGCGTTTTCTGTCAACAAGCTGGATGAAGAAAGAAACCGTCTGGTGGAATTGTTCCGTAACAACGGTTACTATTATTACCGCTCCGATTTCATCACCTTTTTGGCGGATACATTGATTCGGCCGGGATATGTCAACCTGAAGATTGTACAAAAACAGAATATCCCGGAAGACGGCCTGCGCAAGTATTATATAGGAAAAACTGATATCAATCTGATTGGATACAATGGCGAACAACCGGAGGATTCTCTGAACTTCCATAACTTTACCATTCATTATGCCGGAAAAAGACCGGGCATACGGTATGGAGTGCTTCGCCGCCGCTTTCTTTACCGAAGTGGAGAGACTTATTCACAGATACGGCAAACTTATACACAACAGGCTTTATCCAGACTGGGGGTATTCAAATTCAATGACTTTAAATATACGCCCCGCCCGGGAACAGATACACTGGACATTGACGTCAATGCGATGTTCGACCTGCCTTACGACAGCGAACTGGAATTGAACGTTACCACCAAAAGTACCAAACAGACAGGCCCTGGAGCCAAATTCAATCTTTCCAAAAAGAATTTCAAGCGGATGGGAGCTTCATTGAACCTGGAACTATCAGGGTCTTATGAATGGCAAACCAGTTCTACGGTAGACGGTGAAAGTTCCGTGATGAACTCCTATGAACTAGGAGCCGCCCTGTCACTGAACTTTCCCCGATTGATTTTGCCGTGGATACGAAACCGGATAGACCCGTTCCGCTTCCCGTCGGAAACTAATTTCAAGATTTATGCCGAACAACTAAATCGTGCCCGTTATTTCAAGATGTTATCATTCGGAGGAACTGTGTCCTACAGTTTCCAACCCAAACGTAGCATCAAGCATACGGTCACCCCGCTACATCTGGCCTTCAACACCTTGCAGAACCGGACAGCCCGCTTTGACTCTATCGCCAATGCCAATCCGATGCTGTTCCACAGTTTGGATGACCAGTTCATTCCTTCGCTGACTTACACCGTCACCTACGACAACAGTTACCGGAAAAAGAAAAACCAAGTATGGTGGGAAAACTCACTGACCTCAGCCGGTAACGTAACTTCCATGATTTATGCCGCCTTCGGACAAAAGTTCAGCACCAAGGACAAGAAACTGTTGGGAACTCCTTTCGCCCAATTCCTGAAATACTCCTCAGAAGTCCGGTTTCTGCACAACATCAGCGAAAAGCAGCAACTGGCTGCCCGACTCATGGGAGGAGTCATCTGGGCCTACGGAAACAAGACCATCGCCCCCTATAGCGAACAATTCTATGTAGGAGGTGCCAACAGTATCCGTGCCTTTACCGTCCGTTCCATCGGACCGGGAAGATTCCATCCGGTCAACAACGCCAATTATTCCTACGTGGATGAAACCGGTGACATCAAACTGGAAGCCAATCTGGAATACCGTTTTCGTATCCTGTCGAATTTCATGGGAGGCAATCTGAACGGAGCGACTTTCCTGGATGCCGGCAACGTATGGTTGATGCGGAAAGACGAAGCCCGTCCAGGAGCAGAATTCAGTCTGGATAACTTCTTCGACAGCATCGCGCTCGGTACCGGAGTCGGTTTACGCTATGACCTGTCTTTCCTGATTCTGCGTCTGGACTTCGGAATCGCCTTACACGTACCTTATGAAACTGGCAAAAGTGGATATTACAATATCCCCCGGTTCAAGGATGGAATGGGAATTCATTTCGCCATTGGTTATCCGTTCTAAGGTTCAGCTATCACTTCTACAAGAAAATTTAATGCAAATACAGATTCATGGTTCAAAATAATTGTCTACCTTTGCACCGTTTTTGAAGGTATTAAGGTTTTTCGGAATGAATAAGTGGAAGATTTTTGCTTTCTTATCAATTATCACTCTTATGACATTATTCATAGGAGGTAATCTTTATGCCCTTAATCCAAATTCTTTACAAGAAACAAGCTCTGTAGGAAAGCAGGCTACAAGCTACCTTCATTCACAATCTGAAGACACCACTTCAAGGACGGTTAGCCTACTGATTTCCAATGGGAAAGCACACATTCCGCATAAATTCCTGTGCGTACAGGCACAGAAGGAGTTTGACGGAAAATTTTTCCTGACAGCCTGCGGAAGCAGAGAAAGCCTTACCCACACTCCCCCCCTCTACTTGTGCACTTCCTACCAAAAACATTCTAAACACCCTTATACTCATTTAAATAGAATCTACTATTTATATACCCTCGAAAAAATCCTGATTTAATACTATCTAAGATTCTTCACTGTTTCGGATACACCACTTGGACAAACAGAGGTTTGACGTATCAGAAACAGCCACACCTATTTATGTATCATCAAAAATTCTTAGATATATGTTTTTTACATTTATTATTGTAGTCATTCTGACAGCCGTCGTGCTGGTCGCTGCGGCCATGGCCATTGCCAAGCTATTGGCTCCACGGTCGTTCAATCCGCAGAAAGGAGAGCCCTACGAATGCGGCATCCCCACCCGCGGAGAATCGTGGGTGCAGTTCCGTGCAGGTTACTACCTGTTCGCCATCCTGTTTCTGATGTTCGACATCGAAACGGTATTTCTTTTCCCGTGGGCAGTAGTGGCAAGTCAGGTAGGAGTATATGCACTGGTCAGTGTAGGATTCTTCTTGGTTGTCTTAATTTTAGGCCTGGCATACGCCTGGCGGAAAGGAGCGCTTGAATGGAAGTAAAAAAAGCAACCTCCATCCGTTCTATGAAGTACGAAGACTTCAAGAACAACGATTATTTGGAAGAGATGGTACGTCGTCTGAACATGGACGGGGCAGGTATCATCTTAGGTACAGTAGACGAACTGATCAACTGGGGGCGAAGCAATTCTTTGTGGAGCCTTACCTTCGGAACCAGCTGTTGCGCCATCGAGTTCATGGCCTTGGGAGCAGCCCGCTATGACATGGCCCGCTTCGGATTTGAAGTAACCCGTAACTCTCCTCGTCAGGCAGACATGATTATGGTACTGGGAACCATCACCTACAAGATGGCTCCGGTATTAAAACGTCTGTACGACCAGATGGCCGAACCGAAATACGTGGTGGCAGTAGGCGGATGTACTATTTCCGGTGGTCCGTTCATCAAATCCTATCACGTTGTAAACGGTATTGACAAAATTATCCCGGTAGACGTATATATTCCGGGATGTCCTCCACGACCGGAAGCCTTCTTCTACGGAATGATGCAACTCCAGCGTAAAATCAAAGTGGAACGTTTCTTAGGAGGCGTAAACCGCAAAGAAAAAGAGGAATCAACCAAGTAAAAAAGAAAATGCAAATGGAAATTGAAAAAATAAAACGCATTACTCCTGAAGCGGAAATCAGCCAGGCTGGTGAAACGGTGGTCAAAATACCGGCAGACAAGCTGCATGCCACAGCCAAAGCCCTGCACGATGACAAAGAGGAGCCCATGGACTTCTTGCGTGACATCGTAGGAATGGACTGGGGAGAAGAAGGGCTTGGAGCGCTCTATCTTTTGGAATCTACTCGCACAGGAGCCAAAATCATCCTCAAATCTGTAGCAGCCGACCGGGAAAAAGCATTTTTACCGACTGTTAGTGATTTGTGGAAAACAGCCCTCATCAAAGAGCGTGAAGTGTACGACTTTTTCGGCATCTGCTTCCTGAACCATCCGGATATGCGCCGTATCTTCCTGCGTGAAGACTGGAAAGGTTATCCGATGCGCAAGGATTATGACATGAACTCCAATCCGCTGCAGATGGACAACGAAGAGAACGCCGACCTCACCGACGAATACTTCCTCCGCCCGGACGGTACACTCGAAGGACGCAAAAACGTAGTGTTTGGAGAAGATGACTTCGTAGTGAACATCGGTCCTCAGCACCCTTCTACGCATGGTGTATTGCGTATGCGCACCTCACTCGATGGTGAAAACATCCGCAAGATTGACCCGATTCTGGGCTACATCCACCGAGGCATCGAGAAAATGAACGAAAGCCTGACTTATCCGCAGACATTGGCCCTGACCGACCGTCTGGATTACCTGAGTGCCCATCAGAACCGTCACGCCTTGTGTATGTGTATCGAAAAGGCGGCGGGAATCGAAATCCCGGAACGTGCCTTGTATATCCGTACCATCATGGACGAACTGCAACGTATCGATTCTCACCTGCTGTTCTATTCTTGTCTGGTGATGGATATGGGTGGACTGACTCCGTTCTTCTATGGTTTCCGTGAACGTGAAATGATTCTGGATATCTTTGAAGAAACCACTGGAGGACGTCTGATTCAGAACTATAACATGATTGGTGGTGTACAGGCTGACATTCATCCCACTTTCCAGCAGAAAGTGAAAGAATTCATCAAGCACCTGCGCAGTGTCATTCAAGATTATCACGACATCTTCACTTCCAACGTCATCGCCGACACCCGTCTGAAAGGCGTGGGAATTCTGTCAAAGGAAGATGCCATCTCACTGGGTTGTACGGGAGGTACCGGACGTGCTTCCGGATGGGCCAACGACGTACGCAAACATCATCCTTATGCCCTGTATGACAAGGTAGACTTCAAGGAAATCACTTATACAGAGGGAGATTCCTTTGCCCGTTATATGGTACGTATGGACGAAATCATGGAATCTTGTCACATCATCGAACAGCTGATTGACAACATTCCGGAAGGCGAATTCCGGGCAAAGACCAAACCTATCATCAAGTTGCCGGAAGGCGTGTTCACTTCCTCAGTAGAGACCAGCCGTGGAGAGTTCGACGTGGTGCTCGAGAGCCATGGAGACAAGGTGCCTTACCGCCTGCACTACCGCTCTACGGGACTTCCATTGGTTCATGCCATGGATACGGTTTGCCGCGGAACAAAGATCGCAGACTTAATCGCCATTGGAGGTACACTCGACTTTGTCATTCCTGACATTGACCGATGATATTCCGGTCAAACAAGTGGACAATCATCACAGTAAAACTGAAAAATTAAAAGAAATATGTTTTTAGATTATTATAATTTCAGCCCGCTGCTCATGCAGATTCATGCCTTTCTGTGCAGTGTGATGCCCGAGTGGCTGGCACTTACCCTTGAAGGCCTCGTGGTTGGTGTGTTCATCCTCGTCATGTACGCCGTACTGGCCATCATCCTTATCTATATGGAGCGTAAAGTCTGTGCGGCTTTCCAGTGCCGTATCGGTCCGAACCGTGTAGGAGGAAAAGGCGGATTGCTACAGGTTCCGGCCGACGTATTGAAAATCCTGACCAAGGAAATCATCAGCCTGAAAAATTCCGACCATTTCCTGTACAACCTGGCTCCGTTTCTGGTCATTCTGGCCTCTATCCTCACCTTCTCCTGCCTGCCATGGAACAAAGGAGGAGAAATCCTGCACATGAACATTGGTATCTTCTTCGTGCTGGCGGCTTCTTCCATCGGTGTATTGGGTATCCTGCTGGCCGGATGGAGTAGTAACAGCAAATATACGCTGATTGGTGCCGTACGAAGTGGTGCCATGATTATCAGTTACGAACTTTCCATCGGCCTCAGCGTATTGACCATGGTGGTTATGAGCGGAGCCATGGACATCCAGACCATCGTAGAAGGACAGGCCAACGGATGGAACATTTTCAAGGGACATATCCCAGCCATCATGGCGTTCATCATCTATCTGATTGCCGGTAATGCAGAAGCCAACCGTGGCCCGTTCGACCTGGCCGAAGCAGAACAGGAGCTGACCGCCGGATACCATACGGAATATTCCGGTATGCACTTCGGATTCTTCTATCTGGCCGAATACCTGAACCTGTTCATCACGGCCGGTATTGCCACCACCCTCTTCCTGGGCGGCTGGATGCCGTTGCACATTGCCGGACTCGACGGCCTGAACCTGGTGATGGACTACATCCCCGGATTTGTCTGGTTCATCGGCAAGACCTTCCTCATCGTCTTCCTGCTGATGTGGATCCGCTGGACCTTCCCGCGTCTGCGTATCGACCAGGTGCTCACCCTGGAGTGGAAATACCTGATGCCGCTGTCACTGGTGGTTTTGTTACTGATGACCGTATGCAAGGTGTGCGGCCTCACATTTTGATTAAAAATTTTTGAATATGAATGCATTGGAAGAATATTTGAAAGGATACGTCAGCGGAGTAAAGAGTCTGCTGGTAGGTATGCGCACCTCCATGAAGGTGTTCTGCCAGAAGAAGGTGACCGAACAGTATCCGGAAAACCGCCATACCACTCTCCATATTCCGGAACGCCACAGAGCCATGCTCGAAATGCCGGTCGATGAGAACGGCAACAACCGCTGCATCGCCTGCGGCCTGTGCCAGATGAACTGTCCGAACGGCACCATCCGCCTGACCACGGAAATGCGCGAGACGGAAGACGGCAAGAAGAAAAAAGTACTGGTGAAATACGAGTATAACCTCGGCTCCTGCATGTTCTGCATGCTGTGCGTCAATGCCTGCCCGCACGATGCCATCCGGTTCACGAATGACTTCGAAAACGCAGTATTCCAGAAAGAGAAACTCGTAATGACACTCAACAAGAAATAAATAAAACGAAACGGATATGAGTCTATCACTTCAAGAAATCGTATTTTACATCGTAGGTGCCTGTATCATTGTCAGCTCCATCCTGGCTGTCACTACAGGAAGACTGCTGCGCGCGGCCACTTACCTGCTGTTCGTGCTCTTCGGCACAGGCGCCATCTACGGAATCCTGGGCTACACCTTCCTGAGCGCAGTCCAGCTGATGGTGTACGCCGGAGGTATCGTGGTGTTGTATGTGTTCTCTATCTTGCTGACCCAGTCGGACAAGAATATGAAATACCGGCAGAACCGGGCCAAACTCATCAGCGTGCTGATCACCACCGTGGTGGGAGCCGTGCTGGTGCTCTTCCTGGTCATGACCAACGGCTTTGCCCTGAACCTGATTCCACAAGGAATGGAACTTCCGGTCGACCAGATCGGACACGCGTTGATTGGTACCGACAAGTACCAGTTCGTCCTGCCGTTTGAGGCCGTCAGCGTATTGTTGTTAGCTTGTATGATTGGTGCGATATTGATTGCACGCAAAGAAAAATAATACAGTAAGATTATGGAAATAGAAATTCATGTAGTTCACTACCTCGTCATCAGCACCGTCATGCTTTTCTGCGGCATCTATGGTTTCTTCACCCGCAAGAACCTGCTGGCCCTGCTGATTTCAGTAGAATTGATGCTCAATGCGACCAACATCAATTTCGCGGTATTCAACCGTTATCTTTTCCCCGGACAACTGGAGGGACACTTCTTCAGCCTGTTCGGAATAGCCATCGCCGCTGCCGAAACCGCCGTGGCCATCGCCATCATTATTAATGTGTATCGCAACCTGAAACAGGTGCTTACCGATGATATAACCGATTTGAAAGGATAACTTTCTTATACATTATTCAATTGCTTATGGATTATACAATTCTGATACTTGCCCTCCCGATGCTGAGCTTCCTGCTTCTGGCACTGGCCGGCATGAAAATGCCTCATCGTGTGGCGGGCGCCATCGGCACACTTTCACTGGGAGTGGTGGCCGTACTGAGCTATCTGACGGCATTCAGCTATTTCACGGCTCCACGTACTGCGGAAGGTCTCTACCCTACGCTGACTCCGTGGAACATCGAATGGTTGCCGTTCACTTCGTCTCTTCATATTGACATGGGTATCCTGCTGGACCCGATTTCCGTCATGATGCTGGTGGTCATCTCCACCGTTTCCCTGATGGTACACATCTATTCTTTCGGTTACATGAAAGGGGAGGTGGGCTTCCAGCGGTATTATGCCTTCCTGTCGCTGTTTACCTTCTCCATGCTGGGACTGGTGGTTGCCACCAACATCTTCCAGATGTACGTGTTCTGGGAGCTGGTGGGTGTGTCTTCCTACCTGCTCATCGGTTTCTACTACACCAAGCCGGAAGCCATTGCCGCCAGCAAGAAAGCGTTTATCGTGACCCGTTTTGCCGACCTGGGCTTCCTGATCGGTATTCTTCTCTACGGATATTACATGCAGACCTTCACCTTCACTCCGGGTACGGAACGTCTGATGCAGGCTGGAATGGTGCTGCCGCTGGCCCTGGGACTGATGTTCGTGGGTGGTGCCGGTAAGAGTGCCATGTTCCCGCTGCACATCTGGCTACCGGATGCCATGGAAGGTCCGACTCCGGTATCTGCCCTGATTCATGCCGCCACCATGGTGGTAGCCGGGGTGTACCTGGTAGCCCGCATGTTCCCGCTGTTCATCGGTTATGCGCCCCACACCCTGCACATCGTGGCCTGGGTAGGTGCCTTCACTGCCTTCTATGCTGCCAGCGTAGCCTGCGCACAGAGTGACATCAAACGTGTGCTTGCCTTCTCTACCATCTCGCAGATTGGTTTCATGATGGTAGCACTGGGTGTCTGCACCGCAGCCGACCCACACGAGGGCGGTCTGGGTTACATGGCCGGCATGTTCCACCTGTTCACGCACGCCATGTTCAAAGCCCTGCTCTTCCTGGGCGCCGGATGCATCATCCACGCCGTGCACAGCAACGAGATGGAGACCATGGGCGGCTTGCACAAATACCTGCCGATTACCCACATCACCTTCCTGATTGCCTGTCTGGCCATCGCCGGTATTCCTCCGTTCTCCGGATTCTTCTCCAAGGACGAGATTCTGACGGCCTGCTTCCAGTACAGCCCGGTCATCGGATGGATCATGACGATTATCGCCGGAATGACCGCTTTCTACATGTTCCGTCTGTACTACTGTATCTTCTGGGGCAAGGAAAACAAGGAACTGCACGCACAGCACGTGCCGCATGAAAGTCCGCTGACCATGACCTTCCCGCTGATGTTCCTGGCACTGGTGACCCTCGTGGCCGGATTCATTCCTTTCGGACACTTCGTCTCTGCCAACGGACACGCCTACGACATTCACCTCGACTGGGGAGTGGCCGGCACCAGCATCGTCATTGCCGTCATCGCCATCGCCCTGGCCACCTGGATGTACGCCCGCGAACAGCAGCCCGTGCCCGAGATGCTGGCACAGCGTTTCAGTACCCTGCACCGTGCGGCCTACAAGCGTTTCTATATGGATGAGCTCTGGCTGTTCGTCACCAAGAAAATCATCTTCCGCTGCGTATCCACTCCGCTGGCCTGGTTCGACCGCCACGTCATCGACCAGTTCATGAACTTCATGGCCTGGAGCACCAACGCCGCCGGAGAAACCGTACAGCCGATACAGAACGGTAAAATCCAGACGTACACTCATTATTTCCTGGCAGGAATCATTGTACTGACAATCATCTTGCTGCTGAACTAACAAAGAAGAATCTATAACGTATGAATATATTAAGTCTTTTCGTATTGATACCTCTGCTGATGCTGTTAGGACTGTGGATTGCCCGCAACGTCAATCAGGTCAGAGGAGTGATGGTGGCCGGCTCGTCCATCCTGTTGGTGCTTGCCGCCTGCCTCACGGTGTCTTATATCGGACAGCGCCATGCCGGAGCCACGGCTGAGATGCTTTTCACGGACAGCATCACGTGGTACGCCCCGCTTCACATCTGCTACTCCGTCGGAGTGGACGGCATCTCGGTGGTCATGCTGCTGCTGAGTTCCATCATCGTATTTACCGGTACATTTGCTTCCTGGAAGCTGAAACCCCTCACCAAGGAATACTTCCTGTGGTTCACCCTGCTGAGCACCGGTGTGTTCGGTTTCTTCATCTCTACCGACCTGTTCACCATGTTCATGTTCTATGAGGTAGCCTTGATTCCGATGTACCTGCTCATCGGCGTATGGGGAAGCGGCCGCAAGGAATATGCCGCCATGAAACTGACCCTGATGCTGATGGGTGGTTCCGCCTTCCTGCTCATTGGTATCCTTGGCATCTACTACGGAGCCG